>ORMF010999924.1_pt1 | contig 17062 bp, 15 predicted proteins | sample 1779871 | NCBI WGS metagenome assembly ORMF01 (sample SAMEA104232316, study PRJEB22302) | groundwater metagenome | biome: forest; feature: aquifer; material: groundwater | place: USA | collected 2011-08-07 | depth 5.4 m
GCGGCCCAGCAGCAGATACAGAGCTTGCAGAGCCAATTGGCTGCTGCCAACACCACTATCCAGACCCTCCAGGGCCTGAACAGCACTCTGACGGCCGCCAATCAGACCCTCACACTGGCTAACCAAGCCCTGACCACCGCTAATGCCGCGCTCCAGACCCAGGTCAACACCCTGACCGCAGACAATGCCGCGTTCCAGACCCAGGTCACCACGTTGATGGCCGAGAAGGACGCGCTCCAGACCCAGGTCACCACCCTGATGGCCGAGAAGGACGCACTCCAGACCCAGGTCACCACGTTGATGGCCGAGAAGGCGGCTCTCACCAGCGGGCTGAGCAGCGGCTCGGACGGCATCGAGCAGACCTTGCAGATGCTCTTCAACGACCCGCAGTTCCAGATCCAAGGGGCCACACTGTTGGAGCAATACCAGAACTTGGTGAACGCCCTCAATGGGCTAAACAAGGGACGCCTGGAGGGACTCTATAAGGCACTGGGCGGGAAAAAGTAGCCGGGAAAGGGACCGGAGTGGAGTCGCTTCGTGGAAAGGGTGCCCTACGGGTGCAGAAGGCGGTGGCGGATGTGGAGACCCTTGCGGGAGGCGGCACGACGAACGGCGGGGCATTTTGGAGGCTGAGGAACAGGCTTACGGTAGCGGCACCGCCCCGGCGGCAGGTTCGACCTCAAAGGCGTTGAGGGCGCAGGCGAGCATAGCGTAGTAGCCCATGGTGGCGGTCAGTTCGGTCACGCCCTGGACGCCGAAGCGGGCCTTGGCCGCGTCAAACGCGGCGGCGGAGACGCGGTGGTCGCGGAACAGCTCGCGGCAGTAGCGGACGACCACGGCCTCCTGCTCGGTGATGCCGGTCAGGGCACGGCGATGGGCGACGGTGTCCACGGCCTCTTGCCTGACGCCCGCTTCTTTGGCGAGGCGGACGTGGGCGGCCCACTCGTAGCCGCAGTCAAACTCGCGGGCCGTGGCGATGACGGCCAGCTCGCGGTCCGCGGCGGGGAGCACGCCCTGAAAGCGCAGGTAGGCGCCCAGGTGGCCGATCCTGCCCGCCGCCTCCGGGCTGTTGGGCAAGCGGGCGACCGGCCCGCCAGCCCGGCCCCGGCTGGCTGCGATGAGGTCGTAGTTGTGCCGCTGGGCTTCAGGGAGCTGGTCTCGCGCGGTGATCGCGGGCACCCTGGGCATTGAATCCTCCTTCGGCGGGGGTAGCGCACTATTATGTACGGACATGCACTGGCGGGCTAGGACGTGAAAAGCTCACTGAGTTCTGTCCGCCGCGCGGCTTGGCCTAGCGGGACGCTCATGCTATACTTTTACCTTGTGGCAGGCAACTACCAAAGCGTGCCTGTGGCATATTTGACACAGGAGGCCCCAAACGGCTAAAACGTACGAGCTTACTCTGGTGTTCAGCCCCGCTGCCTTGGAGGAGCGGGTGAATACGGTGATGGAGCGCGTGCAGCGCATCATCACCGAGCATACCGGCACGATCGTGAAGCATGACCTCTGGGGGCTGCGGAAGCTGGCTTACCCGATCAAGCACATGAACGAGGGGAACTACGTCCACCTCCAGTTCCAGGTTGAGCAGCTTGCGGTGGGGCGGGAGCTGAATACGCTGTTGCGCGTCACCGACGACCTGTTGCGCTACCTGATGGTGGAGTTGGACGTCCGTCCACCCAAGGCCCGCGTGCCGCGCCGGCCGCTTGCGAGGCAGGCGGCGGCAGCGCCCGCCAGGCCAGTGCTGGCGGCGCCCGTTGTGCCTACGGCGGCAGCGCCCGCCGGGCCTGCTCAGTAACCGGGAGAGGTTGGCGTGGTAGGGCACATCCGCATCATCGTCATTGGCAACCTGGGGACCGACCCAGAGATGCGGTACTCTGCCGACGGCATAGCGCGGACGACTTTCCGGCTTGCGAGCACGCGCAACACCACCGCCGCCGGGGAGCGCCAGCAACAGACCGAGTGGTTTACCGTAGTCGCCTTTAGGCAGCTGGCGGAGCAGGTCAATCAGTACCTGGCAAAGGGCCGCAGGGCGTACGTGGAGGGACGGCTCCAGTCGCGCAGCTACGAGGGGAATGACGGCAAGACGCGGTTCGTGAACGAGATCGTGGCGGACCGCGTGCTGTTTTTGGACCGCCCAGGGGACCGTCCCGCCGGACAGGCAGAGGCGCCGCCCGATACCGGCGGTGGCGCGCCTCCGGTGGACGCCGAGGACCTGCCGTTCTAGCAAACCCTGTGCTCTCTTGCGAGCGTAGATAGCATTGACGGGGGCCATCGCCGTTGGGTGAGGCCCGAACGAGACCGATGACACGAGGAGTAAGCCCATGAGCACCCCACGCGGCGGCCCTGCCAGAAGGCCAACAGCAGGGGGAGGCGGTGGCGGTAGTGGTGGAGCGGGGGCACGGCCCCGGGGCCGCGGCAGGCGGTTCTTTCCGCCGCGCCGCAAGGTTTGTGGATTCTGCGTAGAGCACGTGCCTTTCATTGACTACAAGGACGCCATCCGGCTCCGGCGGTACCTTGCGGAGACGGCCCGGATTGATCCGCGCCGGAAGACCGGGACATGCGCCACGCATCAGCGGGCGTTGACCACGGCCATCAAGCGGGCTCGTCATCTCGCCTTGCTTCCCTACGTTGGTCAGATGGCACGGGAGCCGTTCTTCCGCGACCGCCGAATGCCGCCTGGGATGCCTCCACGAGAGCAGATGGCTCCGCAACCGGCGGCCCAGCCCGCCGAGCCGGCCACGCCACCTGCGCCCATGGCGCAAGCGGCGGCTCCGCAGCCCACAGCGGGCTAAAGGCCAGGCTCAGGGCGCCCACTCTGGTGTAGCTGGACGTGTCAGCATGGTGCAACGCCGCTCCCAAACAGCCAACCGGCCGGTCGCAGGACGGCGTCGGTCCCGCCTTCAGCAGGAGCGGCGCCGCACGCGGTTGTTCATTTTTGCCGGCGCGATCGGGCTGGTGCTCATCAGCGCGATCCTCCTGGTAGGTTACTACACCACGTTCGTTGGGCCGCCGCGCGAGACGGTGGTGCGGGTGAATGACACCCGGTACACCCTGGGCGACCTGGTCAAGATCCTGCGGAGCTACTCCGCCGGCAGCAGCGGAGAAGGAGTGGACCTCTCCCAGCTTCCGTTTCAGGTGGTGAACCTCCTGATGGAGAACGAGGTCATCAGGCAGTTTGCGCCAACTCTCGGGATTACCGTGACCGAGGATGAGATTACCCAGGACATCCGCACGACGCTGCTGGGCACCCGGAAGCCGGATGACACCACTCCACAGGACCAGCTTGACCGCGAGTTCAAGGAGAGCTACCGTCGCCTGCTGTCCAGCACGCGCCTGAGTGAAACGGAACATCGCAGGCTGGTGCTTGCGAGCCTCTTGCGCGAGAAGGTCCGCGAGCGACTGAGCACCGAGACCCCGTCGGTTGCGCCCCAGTACCACCTCTACCAGCTCACGGTGAAGAACGAGCAGCTTGCCAAAGAGGCGCGGACGGATTTTGAGCGTGGCGTAGCCTTCAAGGACCTGGTTGCGAAGTACTCCACAGACTCGGAGACGGTGCGCAAGGAAGGCGAGATTGGCTGGTTCCCCAAGGGCATCTATCCCCAGCTGGACGAGGTGGCAGACAAGCTGAAGGCAGGGGAGCTTTCGGAGCCGCGCAACGAGGCGGTCCAGGGAGCGCCCGGGCAGGCGGGGACGGTGCAGTACACACTGTACATGGTGTCCGAGCGCGCCGACGCCCGGGAGCTTTCGGAAGACCAGCGGAAGCTGTTCAAAGAGCAGGCCCTTTCCAAGTGGGTCGCTGAACAGCGCGCGAAGAGCATTATAGAGACGAAGTTCGGCTCGGACGAGTACACGTGGGTCGTCCAGCAGCTTCGCAAGGGCACGCCCGTCCAGCCAGGGCCGCAGCCGCAGCAGCCGACCCAGCCCGCTGGATAGCTGGTGGAATGAGCACGCATCGCGCCATCGGCATTGGCCTGCTGGGTCTGGGTGTGGTGGGGAGCGGCGTCGCCGAGAGCCTGTTGAGCAAGCCGGACGCGTTCGCCCTCAGGGCGGGCGGGCCGCTGGCGCTGCGGCGGGCGCCGGGGCGCGAGCCGCAGCAGGCACGCACCCTCACGAGCCGTCCCTTTCCGCTTGTTACCGATCCGGCCCAGGTGTTGGAATCGCCCGACGTGGACATCGTTGTTGAGGTGATGGGGGGCGAAGAGCCGGCGCGCGGCTACATTGAGCGGGCTCTCCGGGCGGGCAAGCACGTGGTGACGGCGAACAAAGAGGTCATGGCCAAGCACGGTCCCCGGCTGCTCGCGCTTGCCAACGAGCACAGTGTCCAGCTCCGGTTTGAAGCCAGCGTCGGCGGCGGCATTCCGGTCATCGCGCCGCTGCAGCGGGACCTGCTTGCGAACGACATCTCGTCCATCCGCGCGATCATCAACGGCACCACGAACTACATCCTCACGGAGATGGCGCAGAAGGGGATGGACTTTGCGGTGGCGCTGGGCCAGGCGCAGCAGCTTGGATACGCGGAGCCGGACCCCACGAACGACGTGGAGGGGATAGACGCGGCGTACAAGCTGGCGGTGCTGGCGACGCTGGCGTTCCACACGCGCGTGACGGCGTCGGACGTGCCGCACGAGGGGATCACGCGGCTGCGGGCGAAGGACTTTCGCTACGCGCGCGAGCTGGGCTACGCCATCAAACTGCTGGCGATCGCGACGAAGGAGCAGGGCAACTTGACGGTGCGCGTGCACCCGGTGTTCCTGCCGCTGGAGACGCTGCTGGCGAAGGTGGACGGCGCGTTTAACGCGATTGAGATCAAGGGCGACCTGACGGGCACGGTGACGTTCCACGGGCTCGGCGCCGGGCCGAAGCCGACGGCGAGCGCCATCCTGGGCGACGTGGTAAACATCGCGCGGGCGATTCGCGACGGCCAGCAGAAGCCGATGGCGATGCCGGTTGCGGACGGCCCCGAGGCCCACGGTTTGCGGCTGCGGAGCATGGCCGAGCTTTCCACGCAGTTCTACCTCCGGCTAAACGTGGTTGACCGGCCTGGGGTGCTGGCGCAGATCGCCACGGTGCTGGGGGAGCACGGCATCAGCATCGCCGCGGTGGTGCAGAAGGACGCGGACCCGGCGGCGGGGAGCGCCGAGCTGGTCATCACGACGCATCCGGCGCAGGAGGCGAGGATGCAGCAGGCGCTGGCGGTTATCGGGCGGTCGCCGGTGGTGCGAGAGGTGAACAACCTGATACGGGTTGAGGCGGTCTGAGGCGAAGGAAGGGACAACTGGCCTGCGGAACCAACTTCCTACCGTCGCGACGCACGCCTTTGGCGCGGCGGGCGCGAGGCAACGGTGTGCTGGGCAGAGATCTCCGCCCCATTGCCAGCGGGCCACGCTCTGGTACAGAATGAGGCCCAGTGAGGCGATGCATGGGAATGACCCTACTCCAGCGGTACCGCGAGTTCCTCCCCCTCTCCGACAAGACGCCCATGATTACCATGGGCGAGGGCGGCACTCCTCTCGTCAAGGCCGAGCGCATCGGCCAGGACATCGGCGCCGAGGTGTTCTTCAAGCTGGAGGGGTGCAACCCGACCGGCTCGTTTAAGGACCGCGGCATGGTGATGGCCATCGCCAAGGCGCTGGAGGCCGGGAGCAAGTTCATCGCGTGCGCGTCCACGGGCAACACGAGCGCGTCCGCGGCGGCGTACGGGGCGCACTGCGGCCTGACCACGCTGGTGCTCGTGCCAAAGGGCAACATCGCCGCCGGAAAGATGGCGCAGGCCATCGCGTACGGGGCGCACGTGCTGGCGGTGAACGGCAACTTTGACCGCGCGCTGCAGCTCGTCCGCGAGCTGTGCGAGCGCTACCCGATCAACCTGGTGAACTCGGTGAACCCGTTCCGGCTGGAGGGCCAGAAGACGGCGGCGTTTGAGGTGGTGGACGACCTGGGCGAAGCGCCGGACTTCCTGTGCATCCCGGTGGGCAACGCGGGGAACATCACGGCGTACTGGCGCGGGTTCCGGGAGTACCGCGAGGCGGGCAAGTCCTCGCGCTTGCCGAAGATGATGGGGTTTCAGGCGGAGGGCGCGGCGCCCATCGTGGTGGGCCATCCGATTGCTGACCCGAAGACGATCGCGTCGGCCATCCGCATCGGGAACCCGGCGAGCTGGAAGGGCGCGGTGGCGGCGCGGGACGAGTCGGGCGGGCGGATTGACGCGGTGACGGACGAGGAGATCCTGGAGTCGTACAAGATGCTGGCGCGCACGGAGGGGGTGTTCTGTGAGCCGGCGTCGGCGGCGTCGGTGGCGGGGCTGCGGAAGCTGGCGCGCGAGGGGATGGACTTCCGGGGCAAGCGGGTGGTGTGCGTGATCACGGGGAGCGGGCTGAAGGACCCGGACCTGGCGCAGCAGATCGCGGACGTGCCGCTGCAAGAGGTCTCGCCGAACCTGGAGTCCATAGAGGAGGCGGTGTCCACGCTGTGGGGAAGGTAGATTCTCCTTACGCGGAGCCGAAAGCGTTGTGCCGCTTCAAACCGCTGGAGGGAATCTTCGCCTACGCTGCCCCTTCGGGCTCACTCCGGCGCAAAGCCCACGAAGAAATCGTCTTCCGATCTTTTGGCCAACGGTAGCTCTCCGGTGTCCACCTGCCACCCTGGGGGACACCACCGCCTCACCACCCACCTCTCCCGAAGTCCCTCCCCGTATCGGGGAGGGACTTCGGCATTTACGCGGCGACGCGAATGTCGGCATATGTTCACAGGCTCTCAGCATGACCGAGGACAGCAAGCCCCTGTGTCGCAAGGAGAGTTCCTGACAGCGGTGACTCCGCTCTGCTAGGCTAGGAGCGGAGGTGACACGTGACCCAGCCGCAGGACGACCTGACTCCGTTTCAGTCTGTGACCTGGTGCTTTGACCGCGCCGCAGACCAGCTCAAGCTGAGCAACGACCTGCGCGAGCTGATGCGACGTCCGTGGCGGGAGCTTCGGGTAGAGGTCCCGGTGCGGCTTGACAACGGCACGCTCAAGGTGTTCACCGGCTATCGCATTCAGCACAACGGCGCGCGCGGGCCGTACAAGGGCGGCATCCGCTATGACCCGTCGGCGGACGAGGACGAAGTGCGCGCGCTGGCCTCGTTGATGACGTGGAAGACCGCGATTGCGGACATCCCCTATGGCGGCGCGAAGGGTGGCGTTCAGTGCGACCCGACGCAGCTTTCCGAGGGGGAGCTCAACCGATTGACGCGGCGGTACACGCAGAACATCGCGCACCTGCTGGGCCCGAACAGGGACATCCCCGCCCCGGACCTCGGCACGAACCAGCGGGAAATGGCCTGGATGATGGACGCATACGGGCAGATGTATGGCCACACGCCGTCCATCGTTACGGGCAAGCCCATTGAGCTGGGGGGCTCTTACGGCCGCGAGGCGGCGCCGGGCCGGGGCGCGGTGATGGTGGTGAAGACGTGGGCGGCGCTGAACCGCTACGCGCTGCCGGGGAAGTCGGTGGTGGTCCAGGGCTTTGGCCAGGTTGGGTCGCGAATCGCAAGACTGATGGCGGAAGAGGGCTGCCAGGTGGTGGCCGTGAGCGATGTCCGCGGCGGCGTGTACAACCCCAAGGGGCTGGACATGGCGGAACTCCTCCGCCACAACGCCTCGGCGCGCACGGTGCGAGGTTTCCCCGGTGCCGACGCCGTGACGAATGAGGATCTCTTGACGCTGCCGTGCGACATCCTCGCGCCGGCGGCTGTGGGCGAAGTGCTCACGAATAAGAACGCCGACAGGGTGAAGGCGAGGCTCATCCTGGAGGGCGCGAACCATCCGACGACGCCCGGCGCCGACGCGATGTTCAACCAGCGCGGTGTAACAGTCCTGCCGGACATTCTTGTGAACGCGGGCGGTGTGGTGGTCTCGTACTTTGAGTGGGCGCAGAACATCCAGGAGTTCCGCTGGCCTGAGGACCGAGTGAACCAGGAACTGCGCGTGGTGATGGAGAGGGCGACGCAGGAGGTGGTGCGCCGCGCTCAGGCAGGGCAGGTCACGCTGCGGGAGGCGGCGTTCCAGATCGGCGTGGAACGCGTGGGACGGGCGATTGAGCTGCGCGGGTTTGTGTAGGCGCTGCGCGTTGTCACCGGGCGGCGTCACCAGTTCTAGAACGCGGCGCCGGTGAGGCCCTGGAGGGACCGGAGCACCCACAGCTCGCCCAGGTGGCTGTACTCGTGGGTGAGCAGGTTGGTGGCGACGATCTCCCACAGAGGAGGCTCCTCCGGCTGCATGGACGGCTGGCGACGGATGCGCGTGGGCTTGTCCAGGTCGGCGTCGACGATGCCGTCCAGGTACTGCTCGGTGGCCTTGAAGGCGGCGGCGAAGTAGGCAAGAGCAACCTCAGGAGACGGGAACCGGATGTTCACGGCGTCCTCGGCGGACATGCCGGTGCCCTGAGCCCGCGAGTCCAGACCTAGCCGCTTGTCCCAGCCCTGCTCCATCCAGACGGTGCCCTTGCGCTGGACGACGAAGTTGATGATGTTGTCCTCGGTGCGGGCGCAGTGCCAGCCGACGAAGGCCATGGTGTTGGTTGTGCCGGACGGCCGCCAGTGGAGCTGCTCGGTGGTGACCCCTTCGTAGGCTTTGAGCAACTCGCCGTGCAGGTGCTTGAAGTAGTGACGCAGCAGGTCAAGGCGGTCCATGGCGCAACCTCCAAGTTAGACGGGTTGTTTTCGCGCACGGTTCAAAGAGCCGACAGCGGGCGTCTTGGGTCTGGATAATACCATCTCGGTAAGAACGTGGCGGCTACGCAACCATGCCCTTCTAAGGGAGCACGTTCACTCCGTTCAGAGCCTGCCCCGAGCCTGCCGAGGGGGTTAATTCCGCGACCGAGGCCTGCCCTCGAGCGAAGCGAAGGGAATCCCCACTCCTCAGGTTTCCGCCCACATAGCTTCGGAGATTCCTCGCGGAGTTTACCCTGAGCGGAGCGAATGGCCTCGAAATGACCATGTCTCGCCCGTGCCGGTGTTTGCTTGCGATCACGAAGAACAGCACATGCCTGTCCGGCTTGCGAACACGGGATGAGCGGTTAGGCCGGCCCGGGCTGTGCCATTTGCGGAGCGCTTGGGAGTGTCCTCTTGGGGGGCTTCGGCTTGGGCACGAGCAAGTAGAGGGGGCCGGCGAGGGCCTTGAAAAGGAAGAACGGCACCAATGCCCAGAAGTAGCTCTCGGTGCGGTCAAAGACCCATCCGGCGTAAATGGGTGCGGTGAAAGGGCCGAGCACGGTGATGGCGCCCATAATGCCCCTGAGCGTCGCGAAGCTCTTCCGTCCGAAGAAGTGTCCCGTCATCACAAGGTTCAGCGACCCGGCTGACTCGGCAATACCGTAGAGGAAGACGAACAAGTACAGGAGCGGCAGGCTTGTGGCGAAGGCGAGGAGCACAAGGCTCAGCGCGCTTAGCATCGTGGAGGCGGCGAGCAGTTTTTTCGGCCCGTAGCGGTCGCCGAGGAATCCGAAGACCAGGGTCATCGGGATGCCCACGAGCGGGTACAGGCTTGCCATGAAGGCCGCGCCGAGCTGGGTCTCCCCTTTCCACACGAGCATGGGGATCAAGTGGACGGAGATGGCGCCGAAGGAGAGCATCCTGCAGAACTGAGCGGATGCGAGGATCCAGAAGCTCGGGGTCCTCATCGCCTCGCCGACCGTGAAGTCCACGGTGTCTTCTGAACTGCTCCGTGCTCCGGTGGGCTGGCGAGCTGCGTTTGATTGCTGGACAGAATCGCCGTCAGGCTGGAGCCCTATGCTCTCGGGCGAGCGGCGGAACAGCAAACTGAGGGGGGTCCCCACCACGAGCACGATGATCCCGGCGATGACGGCCCCGGTGTGCCAGCCTTGGCTCACCACGATGAGCCCGAGCACCGGCGTCCAGATGAAGCCGCCGATTCGGTTGGACGAGCTCACGATGCTGATGGCCTTGGCGCGGTGCCGGATGAACCAGGAGTTCATGGCGGTCATGACGCCCGTGAAGAAGCCGGTCTGAAAGCCGACGGAGGTGATGAACACCCAGATGATGAACAGGCTCCAAAAGCTCTGCACCTGGGTGCCCAGGAGGATGAATCCCACGCCGGTCAGCGTGTTGCCGACGAGGAGCATGACTCGGGGGCCCAGCCGGTCTGTGAGCCAGCCGGCGATGGGGGCTTCCAGGCCGCCCTCCAGACGCGCGGCGGAGAAAACGAGCGAGGTCTGCGCGCGACTGAGGCCAAGCTCTTTGGTGATGGGAAGGAAGAAGACGCCGAAGCCATAGTTGTTGAGCGCGCCCAGGAACCCCAAGCCCATGCCAGCGGCGGCCAACCACCACCCGTAATACACATTCCGAAGGCGGTGAAACGGCGAGCCGGCGTGGGGCTGAGTGGTCTGCGGCTTCTGCACGAGGACTCATAGTAATGATGAACACGTGAACCGTAAAGCCCCTCGTCAGGGCATGGGTCGTGACGGCGCTACGAGAGTCGCTGTCCTTGTCATGTCAGCAACGCATAGTGAGTACGGAAAGTATTCTAGCCACGGTTGACTGCCGGGCGGTTGCCTGCTATTGTCGGAACCGCTGTATCCCAAGTGGTGCTTCCGAAGGAGCGCAGAAAGGGAGGGACGTAGCATGGAGATGGCCCGTATTCTCACCGGCCAGACCGGCAGGTCGCATTTTGAGGACATCCAGGTGCCGTTCATCGCCGGCGCCACCAGGGACGCGCCGTTCATCGGGGCCAGCGGCATCCAGTTCCGCCGCTCCGAGGGGGAGCAGACCAACGACTGGCACCCGGCGCCGCGGCGGCAGCTCGTGGTGCTCCTATCCGGCAGGATGGAGATCACCGCCGGCGACGGGACCGGAAAGCGGCTGTATCCAGGGGACTTTTTCCTCGCGGACGACCTCACCGGCCAAGGGCATATCACCCAGAGCCGTGGGGAGTGCACCCGCGCGTGGATCAGCATGCCGGAGTGGACTCCCCAGGCGGGCAAGCTGGACCTACCGCAGCCTCCGGCGGTTCCTGCTGGTCAAAAGATGCGCAAGGGGGCGGTAACACGGCTGCACACCGGGCCGGACAACAAGACGCATTTCCAGGACGTTGACGGCCTGTTCCTGGTGGCGGGCACCAACCGTGACGCGCCGTTCATCCCCGCAAAGGGCGTTCAGTTCCTCCGGTCCGACGGCGATAGGGGGTTTGGCGACTGGCACCACGCACCCCAGCGCCAGTTTGTTATCGTGCTGTCCGGCGAGCTGGAGGTAGGGATTGGGGACGGCTCCAAGCGCGTGTTCAGCGTGGGAGATATGCTTCTGGCGGAGGACCTGACGGGCCAGGGGCACATCACGGCCAGCCGGGGCGACAGACGAATGATGTTCATCCCGCTGGGGGACGGAGCGCGGGTCCCAGGCGCCCCCTAAGACGGGGAGGCGAACAGGCAAAACCGAGGAGCAGGAGGGAAGTCCGATGGAAATGTTCCGAGTCTTCACCGGCGCCACCGGGCGTTCCAGGCTGGAAGACATCAAGTCGCCGTTCGAAGAGGGGCCGGCGCAACCGAACCCCAGGTTTCTCAAGGCGACAACTGTCCGCTTTAACCACTCCGAGGGCGAGCAGAGCTACGACTGGCACAACGCCCGCGAGCGCACGCTGTATCTCATGCTTTCGGGGCGTATGGAGGTCCAGACCGGCGACGGGAACGTGAAAGTCAATCTGGCGCCGGGCGACATCTTCTGGACGGGCGACCTGACCGGCCAGGGCCACCAGGCCCGGTCACGGGGCGACCGTCGGCTCATGAGCATTACGGTGCCGGACTGGGAGCCTGAGGGCGGGCCGTTGGGCCTGCCTGACGTGCCGAGGATACCGCCGGGCCAGAAGATGCGCGGCGACCAGGTGCTGCGCATCTTCACGGGACCGGATGGCAAGACGCATTTCCAGGACGTGTCGGGACTGTCGGCCCGCGCCGGTGTGGCCATCCCCGTGGAGGGCGTGCGTTTCAGCCGCACCACCGGCGAAACGTTCAGCGACTGGCACAACGCGCCGCGCCGCCAGTTGCTCGCGGTCTGCTCCGGCGAGATGGAAATTGAGGTCGGCTCGGGAGAAAAACGGGTGCTCTCCGCGGGCGACGTCCTGGTGGCGGAGGACCTGACCGGCCAGGGCCACATCACGCGAGGGCGAGGGGACCGGCGTATAGTGACCATTCCGATGGCGCAGAACGCGGTGGTGCCGGTGTAGGGTGGGGAACTCAGGGGAACCCTTCCTTCGGCTTCACTCAGGACAGGCTTTGCAAAGAGGGTTCCCCAGACCCCTCCTAGAAAATCTTGAGGGGGCACGGCCAGAGCTGCCGGTCAGTTCGTGGGCGGAATCCAGGGCTTGGCGACGCCGCGCGTGACCCACGCGGCGTGGTCGGCGATGTCGCGGTCGTACACCAGGCGGAACCAGAAGACGCGGTACAGCGGCTCGCCGGGCCACGGCCTCTCCCAGTTGGCGGTGAGCCGCTTGGCCGCCGCGATGGCCAGAAAGCCGAGGTCAAACCAGACCAGGTGGGCCGGAGCGCCGGTCAGCCAGCCGACGGGGGCCATCAGAACGATGGCGATGCTCATCCACAGCGCGAACTGCTTGGTGACGGCGCGCCCCACGACCCCGGCGACGATGATAAGGATGAGCGACTCGCGCCACGCCACGAATCCCACGATCGCGCCAATCGCCGTGGCCATGCCGCGCCCGCCCGTGAAGCCGATGTACGGCGACCAGTTGTGCCCCGCGATCGCCGCGAGGCCGACCGCCACCTGAGCCTCGTGCGGCAGGCCGAACGCGCGGGAGAGCGCCACCGGCAGCGTGCCCTTCACCAGGCAGTCAAACGTGCCGACCGCTATGCCGACCTTCACGCCCATGTGGACCATGAGGTTGGTTGAGCCGACGTTGCCGGAGCCGGTCTTGCGGATGTCTATCCCGCGCGTCAGGCGGAGGAGCACGTAGGAGGTGGGGAAGGCGCCCCACAGGTACGCGCCGAGGGCGATGAGGGCGGTAACCCACCAAGCGTTCATCACCGGCTACGCTGAGAACCCCTTTCTTGCAAGAAAGGGGTTCTCAGACTCTCCTCAAAGAATCCTCAGCTTGGAGTAACGTGTGGGAAAGTTTTCTGGAAGGGTTTGGGAAACCTCTTTGCAAAGAGGTTTCCCAATAGCTTGCTTAGCGCGGCTGCACGGCCTGCGTCTCGCGGCGCTTGGCGGCGAGCGCCTCAAGCTGGCGGAACACGGCCACCGGCGGCCCCACCGTACCTGGAAGCACCTCGCCGTGGCCAGGCAGCGCGTGGTAGTCGCTGCCGCCCGACGGCGCCAGGTTGTGGCGGCGCGCCAGGGCCAGTAGCCAGCCCACGGTGTCCGGCGCGTAACCCTTGTAGAAGACCTCCATGCCCGCCAGCCCCGCGGCGCACATCCCCGGCAGCATCCGCTCCACGCCCGCGGTAAACGTGGGGTGGGCGAGCACGGGCACGCCCCGGTACTGCAGCACGCGCTGGATGGCCTCCACCGGCGTGATCTTTTCCCGCTCGGCGTAGGCGGGGCCGTTGCGGCCGAGGAAACGCTCAAAGGCTTCGTCGGTGGTGGTCACGTAGCCGCGCTCCATCATCGCCAGGGCGATGTGCGGCCTGCCGATGGACGCGTCGCCGGCGATGCGGTCCACCTGTTCCCAGTCCACCGGGAACCCGATATCCCTCAGCTTCTCCACGATCCGCTTGGCGCGGCCCTCGCGGTCGTCGCGCGCGTGTTCAAGCTGCCGCTGGAGCGCCGGGTCCTGGTGGTCAATGAACAGCCCGAGCAGGTGCACCTCGCCGCCCGGCACGTCGCAGGAGAACTCAACCCCCGGCACGAGCGTCAGAGACGGGTGCAGGCGCGCCTCGTCAAGCGCCTCGGCCAGACCTGCGGTGGTGTCGTGGTCGGTGATGGCCGCGTACCGGACGCCGTTCTTGACGAGGAGCTGGACGAGCTGCCGGGGGGTGAGCCTGCCGTCCGAGGCGGTGGTGTGCAGGTGCAGGTCAACCTCGGCAAGCGGCATCACTCGCCTTCCTGGTCAACGCGGACGATGGAGCGCGCCCTGCCGGAGGTCTCGTCAACGTCCACGAGGACGGCGTTCAGCTTGATGGGGCCTTCCGCCACGGTGAATCGCCTCGGCGTCTGCGTGAGGAACTTCTGGAGCACGGACTCCGGCGTCATGCCCAGGATGGAGAGCGAGGGCCCGGCCATGCCCACGTCGGTGACGGCGGCGGTGCCCTTCGGCAGCACGCGGGGGTCCGCGGTCGGCACGTGGGTGTGCGTCCCGGCGACGACGCTGACTCGTCCGTCCAGGTACCACGCCATCGCCTGCTTCTCGGACGTGGCTTCGGCGTGAAAGTCAACGACGATGACCCTGGGCGGAGACGGGATCTCTTGAAGGAGCCGGTCAAACGTGCGGAACGGGCAGTCCAGCGGCTCCATGAAGACGCGTCCCATGAGGTTGACCACCAGGACGCCGCGCGACACGACGTAGCCGCGTCCCGGCGCGCCCGGCGGGTAGTTGGCGGGCCGCACTACGGGCCATGCGGGGTCGTCCAGGTGCGGGATCATCTCGCGCTGGTCCCAGATGTGGTTGCCGGTCGTGATGACGTCAACGCCTGCGCGCAGCAGCTCCTTGGTGGTCTCAAGGGTGATGCCGAAGCCGCCCGCGGCGTTTTCCCCGTTGGCGATGACGAGGTCAACGGCGTGCTTGTTTCGCAGGGACGGCACGAAGACCTCCACGGCCCTGCGGCCGGGGCGCCCAACCACGTCGCCGATCATCAGAATACGCACGGGCCTCTCCAACGAACATCAGGGAAACCTCTTTGCAAAGAGGTTTCCCTGAAACCTTTCCAGAAAATTTTACACTTTATGGGATAGCGAAAAGCAAGTCTAATTGCTCCAGAGACTGGTACAGGGCAAAACTCTTTGAGGAGAGTCTGGGAACCCCTTTCTTTTAGAAAGGGGTTCCCAGCGTCCCTAACGAGCGAACTCAGTGGACCGCGTCTCCCGGATGACCACGATCTTGATCTGTCCGGGGAAGGTCAGCTTCTCCTGGACCTGCTTGGCGATGTCCCTGGCCATGACGGAGGCGCCGGCGTCGTCTATCTGCTCCGGCTTCACGATGATGCGCACTTCGCGCCCCGCCTGGATGGCGTACACCTTTTCAATGCCGGGGAACGCGCTGGCGACGGTCTCCAGCTCCTCCAGGCGCTTCGCGTACCGCTCAAAGGTGTCGCGGCGGGCGCCCGGGCCGGGGGCGCCGGTGGAGTCGGCGGCCTGGACCAGGCACGACTCCAGCGTGGTCTGCACGGAGTCGTGGTGCTCCTTGATGCAGGTCCACACCGCCACCGGCACGCCGTGCTTCTGTGCCAGCTCCGCGCCGATCTCGGCGTGCGGGCCTTCCACCTCGTGGCTGAGCGCCTTGCCGACGTCGTGCAGCAACGCGCCCGCTTTTACGATGTCAACGTTGGCGCCCACTTCGGTGGCGAGCATGCCGCCGACGAGCGCCATCTCAATGGAATGCTTGAGGACGTTCTGCCCGTAGCTTGTACGGAAGAACAGGCGTCCGACCATCTTGACCATCTCGGGGTGAAGCCCCGAGACGCCAACCTCCAGCGCGGCCCGCTCGCCCGCCTCCTGAATGACCTTCTCAACTTCCTGGCGGGCCTTCTCCACCGCCTCTTCAATGCGCCCGGGGTGGACGCGGCCGTCGCTGATGAGCTTGGTCAGCGCCAGCCGCGCAATCTCCCTGCGCACGGGGTCAAAGCACGAGATCGTTACGGCCTCCGGCGTGTCGTCAACGATGAGGTCAACGCCGGTGGCTTGCTCTATCGCCCGAATGTTCCGCCCTTCGCGGCCGATGAGACGGCCTTTCATCTCATCGTTGGGCAATGGGACGACGGTAACCGTGGACTCGGAGACTACGTCGGAAGCCAAACGCTGGATGGAATCGGCGAGGAGCTGGCGGCCCTTTTCGTCCGCCTCGTCCTTGAAGCGCTGCTGCAGCTCGTAGTACTGGCGGGCGAGGTCGCGCTTGGCATCCTCTTCCGCGCGCTTTAGGACCGTTTCCTGCGCCTCCGCGGCGCTCAGGCCGCTAATCGTCTCCAGCGTCTTGACTTGCTGCCGTTTGGTCTCCTCTGCCTCCGCGAGCCGCTGTTCAACTTCCTGCTCGCGTGTGGCCGTCCCGCGTTCACGCTTCTCCAGGGCCTCAGCCCTTCGGTCCAGCGTGTCTTCACGGTTCCCGAGGCGCCGTTCTTGCCGCTGCAGTTCGCTGCGCCGGTCGCGCAACTCCGCCTCGCCGGCGGCGCGTTGCTGGCGCAATGCCTCTTCGGCCTCTTGGACCAGGGCCTTCCGTTGGGCCTCCGTGTCCTGCAGCGCCCGGCCTGACTGGGCTTCGGCCTCTTTCTGCTTGGCCTCCGCGTCCGCCAGGTTCCGGTTCTGGCGCCTTCCCAGGAGCAGGTACACAACACCCGCTCCAACGCCCAGTGCCACGAGGGCGGAAAGGAGCGCAATAAGGATGTCCATAGATCCACTCCTTTCCAGCCTACATGGTAAGGTGCGGCCTCTTCAGCCGACATTAGCGTAGCACACCAGTCCGAACCGGGCAACTTGGGCATCGGTAGGAAGCCCTTTAAGCGCCTGTCACGCAGACGTTGGGGGGGCGTGGACGCCACGCCCGATTTCAGTTCTTGGCGGAGTGGACGTGCCCGCCTACGCCGGTCTGTGGATGCTGAGGGAGCCTTGCGCCAAGGTCCGACGCCGCGCCATCAATTCAGGTTAAAGGGGCGCTCCATGCCACGCGATTGCGGCGCCTGCCGCAGCAGCTCCGTTTCGTGCTTGAGGAGGGTCAGCTCCTCCTCCAGCCGCTTCTGGTGCGAGTCCTGCTCCAGCAAACCCTGCTTGATCTGCGGCATCGCCCGCATGTAAAACGCTACGACATAGGAAAGCGTCGGAGCGTCTGCCGCCTGGCACCACTCGTGGAGCCAGCCGCCGGTCAGGCCGGAGGCCGCTTCCAGATAGGCGAAGAACGCCTCCAGCACCTGGCC
>ORMF010144760.1_pt1 | contig 17055 bp, 23 predicted proteins | sample 1779871 | NCBI WGS metagenome assembly ORMF01 (sample SAMEA104232316, study PRJEB22302) | groundwater metagenome | biome: forest; feature: aquifer; material: groundwater | place: USA | collected 2011-08-07 | depth 5.4 m
CATTATGAAAGTCTAAGATTCTTCCGTTTTTTTGGCTTAAATATAAGGCATTTATGGTGAAATCACGCCTCTTACTATCTTCTTGTGGATTATTGATGTATAAAATTTTAGGATAGCGGTTCTTGCCGGCTAAGTCTTTGCGAAAAGTTGTTATTTCAATTTGCAAATTACCCCTTTGCGCAATTATTACCCCAAACGAACTAAACTTGGTTGTGCAGGTTATGTTTTGGTTTTTCAGTATCTTTATGACTTGTTCTGGTCTCGCTTCCGTCGCAATATCTATGTCCAGAATTTTTTTTCCGAGCAATGCGTCACGTACTAATCCCCCCACGTAAAATGTTTGTACGTAGTTGTCCACAAGCGAATTGTAGATAGTTTGACCGAATTTTTGTAAAGGCGCAGAAGGTTTGTATATATATTTCATTGTGAAACAAATGTTGCACAACAGCTTTAGCCGTGGTATTAAAGCATACCCCGACTTTTATGTCGATTTAATTCATAAGTGAACTTTCCTTGGGACCGGGACGGTTTTTTCTATGAGCGTGTTTTCGTACAATCCGCAAGCGCGATAAATTTCGCTCTAAGCTCGCCGCAGCTTGGGCATAGGCCTGGTCGGATGTGCGGGAAGCCTTCAAAATGTCCAGAGCCTTTTGTTTAGCGGCTTCAGCCCGCGCTTCGTCCAGCTCATAGAAATGCTCCGCAGCGTCAGCCAGCACGACAACTTCGCTCCCAGGCCTTATTTCTATAAATCCGCCGGCCACATGAATGAAATTGTGTTCATCACCGTTTTTAGTTATAAGCTCGCCGGCAGTAAGGTTTGCCACCAGCGGCGCATGGTGCGGCAGAACAGTAATTTGCCCCTGGCTAGTTGGACAAGACAAGCTGTCAATTTCTTCTGCCAAAAGACTCCGTTCGGGAGTTACTAGTTGAAAAAAAAGTTTAGTCATATAATTTTGTCATCCCGACTGGAACGGAGGGATCCCTCGACTTCGCTGACGCTTCGCTCGGGATGACAGTTATAATTTATTATTTGTTTGTCACTTGGCTAATATCCCCCTTCATGTAAAAAGCTTGTTCGGCTTTGTCATCCATTTTTCCGTCCAAAATCATTTTAAAACCTTTGACTGTTTCTATCATTGGGACGAACTCTCCTGGTCTACCGGTGAAAACTTCTGCAACAGCAAACGGCTGGCTTAGAAAGCGTTGGATTTTTCGAGCGCGCCCCACAATCACTTTATCTTCTTCCGGCAATTCGTCTATTCCGAGTATGGCAATAATGTCTTGCAGGTCGCGGTAGCGCTGCAGGGTTTTTTGTACACCTCGCGCTACGGCGTAGTGTTCCTCACCAACAACGTCTGCGGATAAAATGGTAGAAGTGGAATCTAGCGGATCCACTGCAGGATAAATTCCCAGTTCGGTTAAACCGCGAGACAATACTACTGTGGAATCCAAGTGAGAAAAGGTTGTAGCTGGTGCTGGGTCGGTCAGGTCGTCTGCCGGCACATAAACAGCCTGCACAGAAGTAATAGAGCCTTGTTTGGTAGAAGTAATCCGTTCCTGTAATTCCCCCATTTCTGTGGCCAGAGTAGGCTGATACCCTACTGCGGAAGGAATTCGGCCCAGTAGCGCGGAAACTTCACTTCCGGCTTGGGTAAAGCGAAAAATGTTGTCTATAAAGAGCAAAACGTCCTGTTTTTCCTCGTCGCGGAAGTATTCGGCAATGGCCAGGCCCGAAAGTCCAACCCGGGCCCGGGCACCGGGCGGCTCGTTCATTTGGCCAAAAACCATGGCCAATTTCTCCAAAACTTTTGCTTCTTTCATTTCATGATATAAATCGTTACCTTCGCGGGTTCTTTCGCCTACTCCGGCAAACACCGATACACCGCCGTGAGCTTTAGCTATGTTGTTGATTAGTTCTTGAATGATAACAGTTTTACCCACACCGGCGCCGCCGAATAAGCCGACTTTACCGCCGCGAAGTATAGGACAAATAAGATCAATAACTTTTATCCCGGTTTCTAAAATTTCTGTTTTAGTAGATTGATCGGTGAATTTTGGAGCTGTCCGGTGAATGGGATAAGTTTTTTGATTGTTTGGTTTTGGCAGGCCGTCTATGGGCTGGCCTAAAACGTTGAACACTCTACCTAAAGTTTCTTTACCTACAGGTACGGAAATGGGCTGGCCTAAATCCAAAACCTTTGTGCCGCGTTTTAGCCCGTCTGTGCTGGACATGGCAACGGTGCGCACAATGCCGCCGGGCAGTTGCTGCTGGACTTCAAGCACCAACTTGTTGGGGTGAAGTCCCGACTTTACGTCGGGACCAAGATCCACTTCCAACGCCCCGTAAATTGCGGGCAGTTCGTTTTCAAATTTTACGTCCACTACCGGGCCAATAATTTGGCTAATAGTACCGGTGTTTGTTTTTTCTGTTGTTTTGTCCATAAGTGTAATTAATTATATCCCCTCTACTAGTAAGTTATAAAGTTCAATAAAGTGATCAACTATTTTTTCAGCGCTTTCCGGAGAAATATGATGATATTTTTGAGCTTCAGTTTCTATTGCCACTCGTTGAACTGATAAGTTTATGGAAGATTTAATGTTACTAATCAGGGATCTAAATTCTTCGCCGTGTCCACCAAATTGCGTAAGGTGATGTTCCGGACGCGATTGGATAAAAGCATCTAATTTCGCCTCGGCCGCCTTTAGCCTTTTTATATCTTGCTCTTGTTCAGGGCTTAGTTGTGGTTGATATCTATCAGGCATACTATTGATTCTCCAAAGCTATTTTTCCGGCAGTAATTTCCGAAAGTTCGGTGGTAATTTTGCTTTGCCGTAATTGGTTATAAGTTAAGGTAAAGTCGTCTATTAAGTCTCCGGCGGCGTCAGTAGCGTTTTTCATCATAATCATGCGGGCGGAATGCTCCGAAGCGTCGTTTTCCAAAATTGACTGGTAAATTTGGCTTTCCACTATGCGGGGCAGTAAGTGTTTTAAAACCGCTTGCGGGGAGGGCTCAAAGAGGTAGTCAGTTTGCGACGAGGAAGAGATAGGTTCAAGCCTCTCTCCCCCTTTGGGGACTCTCCCCATGCTTTGGGGAGAGGAATATTGTAAATTTACGAAGGGCAGAAGTTGTTTCACGGTTGCAGTCTGCACGAGAGTGGAAATGAAATGGTTGTAAATGATGTAAATGTTGCTATATTCGCCGGATTCGTAAAGCTCGGTGACCATTTGCGACAAGGGGTAAATTTGTTCAATAGGTATGGTGGTGTCCTGTTTGGTAAATTCGGCAGTTATATTTTGTTTTAAGCGCAGGCTGGCGTCGCGCCCTTTCTTTCCTACGGTAAATAGTTCGTAATGTAAGATCGGTTGGTCTTTTTCCAGTTGCAGGAGCTTGGTTATTAAGTTGGCGTTAAAGCCGCCCACCAAACCGCGGTTTGAGGTTATTAAAATAATGCCGACTTTTTTTGCGTTGGGAAAACTTTGCAGCAATCTTGTCATTCCGGCCTCCGAGCCGGAATCTATGTTCTTGATTCCTGCCTGCGCAGGAATGACAGGTAAACGGCCAATTAGTTCCCAAGCCAAAGCAGAGTAGCTTCTGCTGGCCGCATTCGCGCTTTGACTTTTGCGCATTTTAGCCGCACTGACCATTTGCATGGCGCGGGTTATCTTTTTGGTGCTGCCAATAGACTTTATTCGTCTTTGTAATTCTTTAGTTCCTGGCATGGCTATGGTAATTCATTAATTTCAATCCCCGCTTCGTTAAAAATGCTTTTAATAAGCTTTGGGTGTAAAATTTTATTGCCGTGAAAAGGCACGACGGTGCGCCTTCCATCTTGATGATAAAATACTTTATGGCTGCCGGTTTGTCTGGCTTCAACAAAACCGCGCTTTAAAAGAAGCGCGATAATTTTTTTTGCGGTCAATCTTGGCAGGCCGGGCATGGTTAAAGTGAAAACTCAACTTTGTTTAAGCTTACCATAGTGTCCTTCTCGGTCGGTATTTTTTCGCCTTTTTCTGCCATATCCCCCAAATATGCTTGCATGGCTTCGTTTATATTAGCCATGACTTCCTCGTAGGTATCGCCTTGGGTATGGCAGCCGGGCAACTGTGGGGCATAAGCAAAGTATCCGTCATCGTCCTTCTCGATTACGACGGTAAACGCGTATATTTTGTGATGTTGTTTTTTGATCATAGAAATAATATTAATAGCGTTACATTTTTATTATAGCTTATGGTTGATACCTGGTAAAGCCTGCCTGCCTGTCGCTTGAATATATTTGCGCGCCTGCCCTCCGGAGCTTCAACGAAGGAGGGTGCTTGTAATGGACTTTATTCGTCTTGTTAGCTCTTGTGTTCCTGGCATGTATTAATAAATTAGAATTTAGTCCGGTCTTTCATTTCCTTTGTTAATAAATTAATTTTGTGGCCTAGTTTTCCTTTGGAGTCAAGAAAGCTGTTAGAATTAACAGTATAATCCCGCAAATCAGTCTCATAACCTTCCATTTCATAGGTTTCGAAAATAAGAAGCTGGGCGGGGGTTAAGCTTTTTACTATTAAATCTCTTACTTGATTATTTTGTTTTTCATCTTTGATTCTTCTGTTTATGACCATGGCCGCTGATATCCAGTAAGGTGCTCCCGTCAGTTCTTCCCATTGCTTGCATTTGTCTATAAATGTCTGAGGTGTGAGTTGTGGGTCTTTGTCTAATTGTTGAGCTTCCTTTACTATTTCTTCTTGCAGTTCCCAGCCCTGTGCCCTGCGTGTATTTCTGTCCTCAGTAGATTCACCCTCTTTACTTTTAGCAGTCTTTGCTATTTTATCATATTCCTCTATAGCTTCAACGCCGCTATCCAAATAGTCTTTTTGCTCATTTAGAACTTTTTCCACCGGTTGCTGCACCCTTGCTTCCAGTATAGGGTCATTCATTATGCTTAATCCATAGATAATTGCCGCTGTGCGGAAAATATGAATCACTTCCATTTCGGGACCACCTCCGGTACCTCCGGCAAGATCAGCTTCGGCGCCGTTTGCAATAGCGGTCAGCGCTTTAGCCCATTCATTCCAGGAAGAATTCGGCATAGATAGTTCAGCGGTTCCCGAACGCATCGCTTGCCACAGCATTTTTGCCGTACGGGTTGCTTGCTCCCGGGCTGTCTCAGTTTGCCCCTCTTTGTAGCCCTTTTCCATCATCCTTTGGATATTTATCGGCATTTCTTCAGGCATATCAGGATGTGAGTGAAAATGATGAGCCACAAACTGTTCCCCCAAGGTTTGCGGTTTGCCGGTTTCGGTTGTCTGCTCGATTATATCAGGAGACAAACTACCGGGAGGATGTTGGTCTGACATATAAGGATGCTTAATTATTTTCCAAATGTATTTTTAAATATTTCTAGTAAACGTTTCAGTTTGGCCTCGGTCTGTTCGGTAAGGTCTTTACTTTGAGCTATTTCTTTTAACGCATCTTTGCCTTGAACATCCAAAAATTCGTAAAACTTTTTCTCAAATTCGCTGGCTTGCTCTACCGCTATATCGTTTAAGTAGCCGTTGTTGACTGCATACAAAATGCAGACTTGTTTTTCCATGGAGACGGGCGCGTACTGAGGCTGTTTCAGTATTTCAGTCAGTCTTCGTCCAAGTTCCAACTGTTGCTTGGTGCCTTCATCTAAGTCTGAACCAAACTGAGCAAACGCTTCCATTTCGCGGAATTGTGCCAGGGAAAGTTTTAGTTGCCCGGCTACTTTTTTCATGGCCTTAGTTTGGGCGCTGCTGCCCACGCGCGAAACCGAAATGCCGACATTTAGCGCCGGGCGAATGCCTTTGTAAAACAAGTCGCTTTCTAAAAAGATTTGGCCGTCCGTAATGGAAATGACGTTAGTAGGAATGTAGGCGGACACGTCGCCAGACTGGGTTTCAATTATTGGCAAAGCGGTTAAGCTTCCTCCGCCAAAGTCCGGGCTAAGTTTAGCGGCGCGTTCTAGTAAGCGAGAGTGCAAGTAAAACACATCACCCGGATAAGCTTCGCGTCCCGGTGGCCTTCTAAGCAGCAAAGAGATTTCTCGGTAAGCTACGGCTTGTTTGGACAAGTCATCATAAATAATTAATGCATCTTTGCCCTGGTCCATGAAGTATTCACCCATGGCGCAGCCGGCGTAAGGAGCAATGTAAGCCATTGCGGCAGGTTCGCCGGCAGAAGCAGATAGCACTATGGTGTATTCCATGGCGCCTTTTCTTTCCAATTCGGCAACAATTTTGGCAACCTTACTTTCTTTTTGGCCAATGGCTACGTAAATGCAAACCATGTTTTGGCCCTTTTGGTTGATAATAGTGTCTATGGCCAGGGCAGTTTTACCGGTTTGGCGGTCGCCAATAATCAGTTCGCGCTGGCCGCGGCCAATCGGAATAAGGGCGTCTATAGCCTTAATACCAGTCTGAACCGGCTGTTTGACGGATTCTCTGGTAATTACGCCAGGAGCCACCTTTTCTACCGGGTAGAAGGCTTTTTCTGTTATTGCGCCCTTGCCGTCTTTTGGCTGGCCAAGCGCATTGACCACCCGGCCAATAAGATTATCACCGACTGGGACGGACAGAACTTTTCCCGTAGATTTCACCACATGACCTTGTTTAATGTGCAGAAAGTCGCCCAAAATTATGGCACCAACCATATGCTCTTCCAAATTCAAAGCCACGCCAAAAATGTTTTCGCCGCCCCGCTCAGCGGGGCCAAAGTCCAGCATTTCCATGCTCGCTACGTCTGACAGGCCGCTAATGCGCACAATGCCGTCCCCTACTTCTAAAACCGTGCCAACTTTTTCCACCTTTACGTCGGTAGTGTAAGCGGCAATTTGTTGTTTAAGTTGTTTTACAATGCTGTCAGCTTTTATCATATATTATTCCCAGCCGTTCTTAAAAGCCTCAATGCAAACATCAATAACTTTTGGGTCGTCTATAGGGAGACTACCTGTTTTGAATGGCGTTTCCGAGAAAGCGACCTTTGTTTTGGCTTCATCCGGAGTCGCAAACTTATAGCCGAGATTTTTTTTCTGCTGCACGGTTCCCCAAGCTCTCTCAAATAATTCCCGCTCCCTGTCTTTTTGTTCTTGTGGCATTGTTATCCTTTCATTTACTTAGTTAATGATTGTTTTAGATTTTTTAGTTGATTTTTTATACTCGCGTCTATAAGAGTATCTTCTAGTTTAATTATGACGCCACCAAGAATGCTTTCGTCGGTGTTCAGTTTCAGTTCCACTTGCTTTCCGGCCAGTTTGTTCAGGTTATCCAGAAGTTTGGCATTAACTTGTTTTTTTGTGGCCACAGTAATTTCGCCTGCCACAAGTCCTTTTTGCTTCCGGTCCAGCTCCTCGTAGGCAGTAATAATTTGTTCGTATCTGCCAAGGTCACCGTTGTTTTTTAAAACCTTTATAAAGTTATCAATCACCTGGTTTAAGTGGTTGTCGTGAGTTTCTTGTAGCACCTCATACAAAGCTTGCGCGTATTGGTTAATTGAGTATTTCATTTGACGATTTGCAAAACAGATTTTAATGCTTCTTCAATAAGTTCCTTGTCTTTGGCTTCCGTAAGCTTAATTTTAATAACTTTTTCCGTTGCATCTGCCACAAGCTCTGCTACGTGCAATTTTATCTCTTTTACTGCTTTGTCCTGTTCAGAAGTAATTTGACTTTGGATCTGCTGTAAAATGCGGTCTTGTTCTTTTTTAGTTTCCGCCAGGGTTCCATTTTTTAATGCCAATGCGTCTTTTTTTGCTTCTTCTAAGATATTACCCGCTTCTTTTCTGATTTTGCTAATTTCGCCCGTTTTCCAGGAATCAAATGTCTCTTTTTCCTCGGCAATGCGTCTGGCTTCCGCTAAAGACCCTTCTATTTTAGCGGTGCGAGCCTCCAATCCCTTTGTCACTGGCTTAAACACCCAGCGCCATAAAATGAATACAACAATAGCAAAGTTGACCAGTTGGGCAATAAATAACTTCCAGTTCAAACCCAAAAGCGCTATCACTCCCCCGCTGTTGGCTTCTGTCGCAGTTTCTGCGGCAGCGTGTGCAATGTGAATAAATGTAGGTAAATTCATAATACAATTTCCAATTTGCAATTTTCAATAAATTTTCAATGCTTCAATTGAAAAATTGTTACATTGGGCCTTCATTGAAAATTGAGAACTAAAAATTGAAAATTCAATTCCAGTTGGTTTATAGAATAAATGTGATCACCAAAGCATAAATGGCAATAGCCTCGGCAAAGGCCATACCAAGCAACATGGGCACGAACAGTTTGTCTGTGGCTTCCGGGTTTCGTCCAATGGCTTCCATGGCTTTGGCCCCAATTAGACCTATAGCAAGGGCCGGTAAAGCTCCGCCAATAGCAATGGTTATTCCCTTGGCCAAAAATTTTACTGCTTCTGGACTCATTGTGTCTCCTTTTTTCATCTTTCCCGACTGGACTTGGTGTTTGAAGTCGGATTGACGAAATTAGTTAGTTTAATAATTAATATTGGTTAATGTTCAGCAAGGGCCGGTTCGGGTTCTGCGTGGCCGTGAATTTCCGTAGTCGCAATAGTTAGGTAGACTAATGTTAACATAGAAAAGACAGTTGCCTGTACAATACCGACCAAAAGCTCTAAGGCCATGAAGGGCAGGGGCACGACAAAAGCAATTAAGGAGCCTAAGACCGTGAGCAGAACTTCTCCGGCAAAGACGTTGCCAAATAACCGCAAACTTAACGAAATGAACTTGGCAATTTCGGAAAAAATTTCTATGAAGCCGACAAAGAGTTCAATAATTGCTACCAAAATTTTCATGGGGTTTAAGGTGGCCAGTGCTTTCCAGAGATCGCCAAGCTTAATAAATTTGTTGGCGTATTTGAAAAATCCAATTGTCGCTATGCCGACAATATGTGAGACAATAACGGCAAACACGGCCATGGCCAAAGTTAGGTTTAAGTCGGTATTGGCCGAGCGAAATATTGGAGTTAGCTCTACTACACCATGATGCAATTGGTAAACGCCAAAACTGCCTATGCCGGGCAAGAGGCCAATCCAGTTAGAAACAAGAATGAAGAAAAATAAACTGCCTACTATGGGTACAAACTTCACGGTTTGCTTGCGGTTCCCCGTAGCTTGGTCAAAATATTTAAATAGTATTTCCAGGATTTTTTCAAAAAAGTTCAACAAACCTTTTGGTGCTTCGTTCCCCGAATAATAACGCTCTGCCGCACGTTTTATAAAAAAAGCAAAAACAGCAAAGCCAATTACAGTGAGTACGGTATTAATATAAGTATTGGTTACAGCAAAACTGCCTATGTGGAAAATTGATTCTGCTGCGAGTGGCGGTAAGGTCAGCCCCCCCGTTACAAATGACGGAATCGCGTGTTTATTTGATTTATTGTTAGTAATGATCATAGTTTATGGAATCTTTATTTTAGAAGCCGAATTTGTAACGGGGTAAATTTATTTATTCCTTAAATCTTTTAATATTTCTTTAACTCTTCGGTATAGCCAGGTAATGCTTGAAGTCAAGGCCAGCAGAATTGCGCCTAAAAGAAAGAGTTTGTTGTGATATTTAGCGTCCAGCCATTTTCCTAAATAGGCAAAAACGAGAAGCGGCAGAGCAATAATAAAACCAAATTCCACTGCAAGACTAAAGGTTTTTAGATACAGTGAGCGTTGCTTTTGGTCCTTTTCGTTCCGCGGTGCAGGGTTCGCTAATTTTTCTGGATTTTCGGGCATATTTTTAAATGAACGTGGAAATATTAACAGAAAATGGTCAGTTTGGCAACCCTGGCCATTTTGCGCCCTCTTGACCCCGTTAGAAATTTGCGTATACGTAGTAATTTAGCATTTTCCCAGTATAGGGGCTTGTTTTGAAATTTAATGCTTGGGATTTCTAACGGGGTTGACATTTACCTCAAAAGTACTTCGCTTAACCAGCCGCCTTGGTAAAAGTCTTTTATTTGTTGATGTAGCTCTATCATAACATTTTCTGACCATTTTCCCTTTTGATAGTCTACGGTTTTGTAAATTACATTTTCTAAATTGTAAAGCCTTACTCGCGTAAGTAGGTTGTCAATGCCAAATAGCCCAGGGTAGTATTTTTTTAAAAACTTGAATTCTTCCGTCATTCTATAGCCTTCGTACCGCTGCCCTAACCTTTCCGCCATGTAATTTTTTGGGTAATAAAAGACATCTACAATCTTTCGCAGTTCGTAGTCCTTGGGAGCCCAGGACACCCAGTCAAAATCTATAATAGCTGTAACTTTGTTATCTTTATAAAATACATTTTCTAAATGTATATCGTTATGCGTGAGTACCGCTGTGTTTTGCTCGTTTAAAACTTCGATATTTTCGGTCAAAAACCCTTCCAAATATTCTATGTCTTCTGCATACTCTTTTTTCAGTTTGGCTTTGTCTATTTCCGTAAAGTCCGTAAGATTTATGGTAGCGCCTTTTAAATTTTCGAAATTTTTATTTTGGTAAATGGCTATGGAGTAAAAATCGTTCTTAACGGAGTGGAAAATTTGCAGCTGTTCGCAGATTTGGGCTATAAAATTTTCTTTTTGCTTTAGGTTAAAGTTTAACCAGTCATAAACCAGTTCTCTACCCTTAGCTTTTTCCATTAATATATAGGGACTGCCTTCAAATTCTCCAGAGTCAATAACTTTAGGAATTTTCGCATCCAAAGCCCTCACCCTCTCCATAAGAGCTGCTTGGGGTTTTAAAACGTCTTTAGCATAGTCCGTTAAATCGCTTCCCTCTATTTTGATGACGTGGCTTCCAAGATCATAGACACGGTTTATTACTCCGCTTGTAAAACGAGTGGGCCAAGCCCACTCCAGTTTATTTTTAGAAACAACAAACTTGATTAGCTCTAAGTCCTTCATAAGGTAATCTTAACATATCTTAAAAATTAGGAACTATTCCCTCCGGAGGCGGGCAGGCGCGCTTGTCTGCCAAAGGCAGGAATAGTTCCTTAGGAAATATGCTAACCAAAAATAGTCTTTTTTAGGGATTGTTTGAGTTTGGGGTTTAGCCGAGCCTTTAGCATATCAATGAGAAACTCGCTTTGGTAAACTCTTGGATTGTCAGACAGCTTCAAAAATTGCTCAAACGTTAAGTATTTCACTTTAATATCCTCGCCGCTGTCCAGTTTTTGCTTAGCAACTTTAGCGCAGTCTTGAGCCACGAAAAAATATATATTATGAACTACCTTGCCCGTCTTTTGAATAACTCGCCATAGTTTAATTCGTTTTGGCTTTAGTCCGGTTTCTTCTAATAGCTCTCTAAGAGCGGTTTGTTTCGGCGTCTCTCCTGGTTGGTCCATGCGGCCGGCTGGGACAGAATAGAACCAGTCCATGGCTGGCTGTTTTTGTTTTATGATCACTATTTTATTTTTAACCGTGGCTACCACTATAACCGTGTTTTGGCGCTTCGCAACTTCAAAAGTTGTTTTTTTGCCGTCATACATTTTTTGTTGCCACTGGTACACGTCAAAAATAATCCCTTTAAAAACTCTTTTCGCGTGTTTTGGAACTTTAGTGTGCGGCATTAGTTTTTGTTTCAGTAAAGTGTTTCACGTTTTGGTAAATATCTTCCCAGGTTTTTGACGGGTAAACCCTAACTTTAGCTTCTATGTGTTTAGGCGCATTGTAGTAAAAAATGACTCCCTTATAATTTTTATCTAAATTTCCGCCCATGTCAGGCTCGTCGTCAATTATTCCCAGTACTTCCGGGTAAAGCAATTCCAGCACCCGAGCTTTCCAGGTATTTACTTGTTCATAGGTTAAACCTGCCGGGCGGGCAATGATAGGCTTGTCGGGAAAGTTATGTTTTGCCAACCAGCGCCTTGTGCCGTTAACCACGGCTTCCGGTCGGGTGGTAACGTAAGCCACAATTGGGATAAGCTGGTTAACTTTGTTAACTGCTTCGTTGCAGTTTTCCAAAAGTTCAAAATCTTCCTGGACGCTGTCGTCGTGCCGGAGTTCATCGTGAAATTGCTTGGCTTCTTCGTGTTGCCACTGGGGTACTCTGTAAGAGTAGCGGTATTTTTTAATTAGCTCGCGTGTTGACAGGTCTTCTAGTTTACCAAACTGCTTTTGCATGTGATCAAAATAAAAAGCAGTCGTGTCCGAAAGGGTTTCGTCAATGTCCAGGGCCAAGCCGGGAACCTTAGTTTGCTGTTTTACTTCTTCAATTTGTCGCTGGTTAATTTTAAGGTCGGACATTGTGTTAGGCTTCGAATTCCGGGCGCTGGGAAATGCTGTTTCTTAAGTGTTTAATTTCGTCATTGCCCAGGACCCGACCATAGGTTTTGTACATATAGTCTAAAGTTTCCTTGAGGATTTGTTCAACGCGTTTTTCTTTAATACCTCTCATTTCAGAATAAGTTTTGTTCAAATGCCCTAAAATATCGTCCATTTCCTGGTCGGTAAAACCGGCCTCGCGCAAAGTAGTTATCCAGCCGTTCATGTCTTCGTCTGGTATACGGGCCCCAACTATTTCTTCTTTATTCAAATTTCTATTTTCAAAACCTCTTTTCATAATTATTTTGGAGCCGAGAGTGGGAGTTGAACCCACAACCTGCGGTTTATTCACCCCGTTAAATCTGGAGCCGAGAGTGGGAGTTGAACCCACAACCTATGGTTTACGATACCATTGCTCTGCCAATTGAGCTATCTCGGCAAAAATATTTAACGGGGCGAGCCGTTGTTCTACCATTGAACTACTTCGGTAAATCACAGGTGATGGGGCGATACCGCTGCTCTACCAATTGAGCTAAGCCAGCATTTATCTACCTAGAGTATAACAGAATTAATCCCTAAAGTAACGAGTGTTTTTTATAAGCATTAAGACTAAAAAAATTTTAGCAAATTTGATACAATTGTATTAAAAGTGCTAAAAGTTTAAAATATTTTTTCCTTTCTAAAATGGTCCATCATTAATTTTTTGTCATCGACATCTAGTTGAGCAATTTCCATTATTGTGATGAACCGTTGTAAGTGGTAATAGCCAACAACAATATTTATTTCTTTTATCGGGTTATAGGGATACAGCCAGAGTGTACGTTGCAATGAGTAAAATCCCAGTTTTTTCAGTTTCTTCCGCAATAAATCAGCCCAGTGACGATGGGTTTTGGTAGGAATATCCCCAGCTACTAACCACCATTTACCGTCCCAACCGGTTGGTTTAGCTATGTGCATTAAATCAAACTGCAATCGAGTAATCCTTGCATTGCCTAATTTGGTAAGATTTATAATCCAATCCCCCTTCTGCTGTTTCAGATGTATTAAGCCATGTCGTTTGAGATAATAGATTGTCTGGGCAGTTTTTTCCTCTTTTTCTGCATGAGTTAATCTCCTTTTATGTTTGCGAATAAAAAACTTATCTATTGCAATTAGTAAGTTAGGAGCGACCGCTGCTACTGTCACTATTCCAAGGATAGCAATAACTGCTAATCCTAACTCACCAATACTGCGAGCACGTTCTATTTGTTCGGAGGTAAAGTAAGAGTGGGAATGTCGTTTTTTGGTCGATGTGCCAGTTCTAAGAGAAGCCGTTAATGTTAATGATTGCTTCATGCCTTTATCGTATTATATTTTTAGCAAAAAAGATACAATTGTATCTTTTTTGCTAAAATCTATCTTAGAGTAAAGTTTTAATGAAGTATTTGAGTCTGGGTCCTTTGGCTATTGAAAACGTGAGTGTAAGTTAGTTCTGGTAACGGTCAAGAAAAATAAGGTACGAAGGAAGCTAAGCCGGCAAGTTTATTACTCCTTTTTAAACTTTTTCCAGTCGCCCTTATTCAAGCGGTTTGTAGCTTTAATAATCCAATTGCGCGGGTCAGTTTTATATATATCTTGCCACATTTTCTTAGCGGATTTTGTAAATATAGTTTTTGCGACAACTTTTCGTTGGGGCAACCATAACTTTTTTAAAGAGTCGCCACGGGCGCCTTGTTCCATAAGTTCCAGGTCCACGTCTAGTGTATCGGCGTCTTTAACTATTTTAGACTCAATAGATTTTCTTTTTTTATATTCTTGCCAAAGAGCAAGGAATTCCTTTCTCACTGAGGTCTTGTCAAAAATATCTTCCAAGGCCCGGTCTTCGTGCTCTCTGGTGTTATACATTCGGGAAATATAATGAGTGTCTCCCATTCTGCTTTCAGGCAAATCATGAATGAGCGCCATTTTCATAATTTTTTCTTTGTTGCCTTTGCCTTCCTGTTCGGCTAAAAGTAGAGCTATCCAAACGACGCGAAAAGAATGTTCGGAATCGTTAGCAAAATCTGGCCCCAAAAACTGCGTCCACATGCGTGGCACGTAGCGGTAGCAGCCAATTTCGTAAAGAAAGTCTATATTTCTGATGGGTTTCATGAACTTGGGCCATCCCAGTTATAATAAAAGCGTTTTTTTAAATAGTTTTCTAAAACATGTCCGCTCGGGATAAATATCGGAGAGGGCAGGTTGTCGGGGCTGAACCATTCCCATTTGGTTATTTCGTCCGGCTCTAAAACTTGCGGGTCACCATCAAAATCGTCCGAAAACAAGCCTACTGTAATAAAATGCGCATATTGATTTTCCTCATTGGAAACGCAAATTACTTCAATTTTATTAATCTTTATCCCTGTTTCTTCTAGAACTTCTCTCTTTGCACCCTCTTCAAATGACTCCCTAAAATCAAGCTTTCCTCCAGGGATACACCAAGTACCTTCACCGCGCAATGCGGAATCGGCTTTTATGAGATCGTCATGACGTTTACCAAACAGAAATTTGCCGTCTCTGAATAGTACAACACCAATTCCGCCGCCGACTTTTTTCTTTTCTTCTGTCATTGATTTAAAATCATCCCTGTTCACTATGTCACGTGTTATTGATATAAACCAGGATTTTCCAAATGTACCAAAGCCATCATAACTGCCCATTTGTTGTATTCTGTTCTGTTCAGCGAACCTTTGCTTAAGAAGTGAATAGCACCTAAAGTTGAGCCAATTTTTTCGTGATCTGTTAAACCGGCTGCCTTAAAGGCTTGGCTGCCGTCAAGGCCTTTATTTATTATGTCATCTGTTATAGTTTGAGGCCATTCAAAGGCTGGAGCTAAACCCAGGTGGTAATTGTTCCCATCATGAATTGCGCAAACCGCAATTTCCATGTAACCGGTTTTAGTCTTAGGCACTGCCATTAAGCCGCTTTCAATGCCTACGCTATAGTCGCAATCTTGAAAAGCTTGTAAAGCCCTGTCCATAGCTCCTTCAATGGTTTCATTTAATGTTTTAGGGTGCCCAAAAGGCTCTACGTTTACTTGAATAGAAACGACTTCGGCAGACTGAACAGAAGGAAAATTTTTTATTGCCTCTGTCACAGCGTTTAGTTTAGTTGGATTGACGGAACCCACGGTAATTTTCATAAGCTCTGGAGCGGACGATGGGAATCGAACCCACGTCTCAACCTTGCCCGTCCTCCGCAGTAGCAGTGGAGCGAGATACGGGAATCGAACCCGTCTCTCTTGCTTGGGAAGCAAGTATACTACCACTGTACTAATCTCGCGCTGCCACTGCTACGGAGGATGGAGGAAGGTCTATAGTTTAGTTAAACTTTATAAGCTTGCGGGATTTTATAGCAGCCATGTTCTGGCTTAACCAGTTGTCAAAACCGTCGATTTTTAGCAAAATATTCTGGAAATGCACAGTTTTGGCAGTATTGTTTGGTCCGGCACTGTTGGCCGAGGCAGGTTCTAAAACTTTGATTAAGTGCACTCCTACTCCGCTGGAGACAATTCTCAAGTCTCCTGTATTTGCGCCGTTAAGAGCTTTTTGGAACTCTAAGGTCAATTTGTCGTATTGAAGCGGGCCGCTGTCACCGTTGTAAGCTTTACTGCCTTGGTCGTCGCTGTAAGTTTGAACAAGCTCGTCAAAGTTTTGTCCGGACTTTGCTTTAGCTTCTGCGTCGCGAAGCTTTTTGTATTGTGTCGTGCTTAGATTTTCTTGAGAGTTATACCAAACAGCCAGTTTATTTTTTAGAAGTTGCGATCTTAACACTTCGTTTTTAAAAATGTCTGGAGTAATGCCATAGCTGTCGTTTAGTATTTTAGTAAACTTGTCTTGGTCCCCGTTCGTGGCTTGCTGGACAAAAGAATTGTAAATTTCTGAAAGTTCCGCTGGGCTGACAGAAACGTTTTTTTTGCCAGACAGTATTTCCACTTGCCTTTCCTGGATTAAGTTATCCAGCAGTGAACTCTCCAAAGCGCTGTCTGTATTTTGGTTGTTGGTAGTTTGAAACTTTTGTGCAATAGGCAGTTTTGCCAGAACCTCTCTTACTGCCACTGTTGTATTTCCTACAATAGCCGCAGGAAGCGGGATAGCCTTGAAAACTTTTAATTTTGCCTCCGTAATTTTACCGGTGTAAAGCCAGGCCAAGGCGCCCGTTGCCAAAGCTACTAAAACCAAAAGAACTATAACTATTTTCACCCAATGTTTATTCATGTTTGTTATTTAGTTATTTGTTAAAAAAATACGACCACCATTTATAAATATTATTTTTGCTTAAACTTCCTTTGTTCGCAGTCTCGTTATTTAAAGTTATTCCTGCCGGAAAATTTACCACTATTTCTCCATCTTTTTTCAAATTCAGTTGTTGTCTGGCAATTTTTTCTTTGTAATTGGCGGTGTCTAAGTAGCTTAGGGAGTCGGAAAGCTGTTTGTTTTTTTGCTCTAAATCGCTGGCTTGTTGCTGTAAGCTGTCTATTTCGTGTTGGATGCTTCTGCGATTTTGCCATTGCCGGAATTCAGCAACACTCAAGAAAATGACCACCACTAGGCCTAAAATAATAAATGTCCTTGTTTTTAAAAAGTCAGCAAATTTCACCCCGTTAGAATTTCGCATAAAATAAATGTTTATCCGCCTCCGCAGAACACCACGGCTTCAGCCGTGGTTGAATGCGGTACGAGCTATGCACGACCATCAAACAACCACGATTAGCTACGGCGGATTCCGCACGAGTGCTTAGGCGGATAACCCTGCCGAAGCTTTAGCGAAGGCGGGTATGTAATGGGCACCACG
>ORMF010695944.1_pt1 | contig 17054 bp, 15 predicted proteins | sample 1779871 | NCBI WGS metagenome assembly ORMF01 (sample SAMEA104232316, study PRJEB22302) | groundwater metagenome | biome: forest; feature: aquifer; material: groundwater | place: USA | collected 2011-08-07 | depth 5.4 m
GACTCATCCCGCAGCGCCGCAGCCTGCCGCCACGAAGCCTGCGGACAGGGCCGTAGCAGCGGCGACACCGGAACCCGCCGCGTCGCAGCCCGTCGCGCCACAGCCTGCCGCCACACCAGTCGCGACATCGGCGCCGAAACCCGCCGGCGCCGCGAGGACGCTACCAAGCGTAAAGATGCCTGTGCCGCAGGCCGTACGCAAAGACGCCCCGCCGATGGCACCGGCCGTCGCCGCATCGCGGGCGGCCGCCGCGGCCCCGTCGCTCGATCTGGATGCGCTGAAGGCGCGGCTCAGGGCGACCAAAGCCATCGGCGTTTTCACTAAGATCTCGCTGAAGAACAAGGTCGACGACCTAATGAGACAGTTCACGGAGCATTACCAAGGCAAGAAGCCCCCGCTAGCAGAACTGCGCCTTTCGTACGACCTGCTGATGATGAAAGTGCTGTCACTGTTGCAGGACGGCGACCAGACGCTCGCGTCGGAGGTAGTCTCGTCGCGGGAGGCGATCTGGGCCCTGCTCTCGGACAAGAATAGATTCGCCACCCTTCAAGTCTGACCAGGAGACCCGATGAACAGACGGATCGTGGTATTCGCCCAATCGCTCTTCGTGCTGGCGCTCTTCGCCGCGCCGTCGTTTGCGGCCGACGATGAGGCGCTCAAAAAGGATCTGACGGCGGTGATCGCGCTCCAGGGATTGCCGTGCGGAGAGGTCGTCAAGGTCATCGTGCAGGCCGAGACCGACTTCGCCGTGACGTGCAAGGACGCCAACAAGTATCGGGTTTACCTGAATGACGCCGGGCGAGTGGTTGTCGACAAGCAGAAGTAGCCACGCTAATCCGTCCTGTACGCGCGGCCGCGCTTCCTTTCTCGAATCCCTTATGCCGCTCGAAGTCGCGATTCACCTTCACACCTAACAACCGGCATTGCCAACCTGCCGCGCATCTCGCGACCGATCTTCAGGTGCTCTGCGGCAAACGCATCCAGGCTCTTCAGAGCGCGCTCTGCGGCGTCGGCCTCGTTCACGTCTGCCACTGCTGCATCCCTACCTCAGTCGCCATCCGGCTTCCTCACCGAGGCGCTTTCGAGCCTGAGCTTAGCAAAGGCTGCCATAGGTCTCGAGGAATAGCGGTGATTGACCCAGTTATTCTCCGCATATTGTGCGGCGAATAACTGCTAGAATCACCGCATACTATGCGGCGCAATCGACACTACATTCACAAGCTGGCGAGCTGGCCCAAGCTCCATTGGAATCAGGAAACTCTGGCGAACGCCCTTGCTTCGGTCCGCCATCGACAGGGAAGGCTCCTAGGGCGCATGGAAGCGTTGGGCTTCCGGCTGCAGCAGGAGGCCGTGCTTCAGACGCTGACTGAAGACGTTGTCAAAAGCAGCGACATCGAGGGTGAGAAGCTGGACACTAGCCAGGTGCGCTCGTCGATCGCGCGTCACCTTGGCCTCGATGTCGGTGGCGTCGAGCCCGCCGACCGCCAAGTCGAAGGAGTCGTCGAGATGATGCTCGACGCAACGCGAAGATACGAACAGCCGCTGACGCCCGAGCGGCTGTTCGGCTGGCACGCGTCTCTGTTCCCTGCCGGCCGCAGCGGCATGCGGAAGGTGCGCGTAGGCGCGTGGCGAGACGACAGCCCGGGACCTATGCAGGTTGTGTCCGGCCCCGTTGGGCGTGAGCGCGTCCATTTCGAGGCGCCGGCTGCTGACCGGCTCGACGACGAGATGAAAGCCTTCCTCGATTGGTTCAACGATGAACGCGATAGCCCGAGCCTCGACGCCGTGCTGAAGGCCGGACTCGCCCATTTCTGGTTCGTAACGATTCACCCGTTCGATGACGGCAACGGCCGCATCGCTCGGGCGATTGCTGACATGATGCTGGCCCGATCGGAGCGTAGCTCGCAACGCTTCTATAGCATGTCCGCGCAGATTCGGCAGGAGCGCAACGACTACTACCAGATCCTTGAGCACACCCAGAAAGGCACGCTTGACGTAACGCCGTGGATGGAGTGGTTTCTCGCGTGCCTCGGTCGCGCGATCGAGGGCGCACAGACAACGCTCGCGGCGGTGCTTCACAAGGCGAGCTTCTGGCAGGCCATTCGCGATGTACCGATCAACGAGCGTCAGCGCCTCGTGCTCAATCGCGTTCTGGATGGATTCGAGGGCAACCTTACGACATCGAAGTGGGCTGCGATCACGAAATGCTCGTCAGACACTGCGCTGCGGGACATTCTCGATCTCGTGGAGCGCGGAGTCCTGGCGCGAAATCCGGGAGCTGGCCGAAACACCAGCTATACGCTGGCGGAGATTCGAAGGTGAACGCGCTCCGGCTTGCGATTATTGGGGAGCGCTTTGGCGCGTTATCGCCCGGGAGGTGCTCCCACCGTCCGCGTAGCGGCGACGCGATCAGGTAGGCGACGGAACGTGGTCCGCGTATCGTAGGTGACCCGGAGTCGACCGTCTTTCGCTGCCGCGTGTAGCGTCCGCCGGTGAACGTGGATGAGCCGAGCCAACGTATCGAGGGACAGCAACGCGTGGGGATCGCAGCGGAGAGCCAGTTCATTGGCCCTGGTGAGCACGTCGGTTCGAACGGACCGCCGTCCCGAATCCCAGGTGCGGTATGTCTCGAGTGGCACCCCGAGTTGCCCAGCGAAGCGCGACTGCGAGATTCCGAGGGCGTCACGGCACTGTCGAAGCGTCAGCGACACGAGGGGCGCACGCGATCGGATCACCGCCATCGGCGACAACGACAACACCGCCATGTGCTGGCCGCAAAGTGAAGATCTGGTCCATGACCTCCGACCTACGTGACCGGAGGTCACGCGATCAGCGAAACACAGAAACAAATGGAAATTCGCTAGGACTGATCCGCGGGTCTGTTGAAAACGCGGAAAGCGACCGCTCCATTTCAGTACACAAGCGCGGTCATGTCGGCGAGCTGAAAAAGAAATTCGCGAATTCTTTAGGAAATGGCGCGCCCGGAAGGACTCGTCCAGGTTCCCGACGAGCGAACGGGAGTCGGGAGCTGGCTGAGGACTCCCGGTGCGCGGCCAACGCCCCCAGGCGTTGGCGCGCCCGGAAGGACTCGAACCTTCGACCCCCGGCTTAGAAGGCCGGTGCTCTATCCAACTGAGCTACGGGCGCGTCGGTTCAGTGTACCCTGCCCCTATGCCGTCAAACTTCCTCCGTCGGGCGCTGATTTTCCTGATCGGTGGGCTCCTGGCGCAGCCGGCCTTTGCGCAGTCTGGTCCCTACGTTCTGGCAGGCGCCGAAGCCAACGTGTTCCGCCGCGATCACTCTTTCTACGATGGCGGATTGGCTCCCTTTGGCAGCGGGGAAGTGCTCGCCGGCGTGCTGCGACTCGGAGCACCGCTTGGCGACCGATGGGGCGTTGAGGTCGAGTTCGCGCGATCCGGGGAACTGGAGAGTGACTCCGGCTTTGCCCAGCACATTCTGACCGGTCCGCTTCCGCTTGGGGGTACATCGGGCACCGTGATGACCTGGACGAGCGGCGACGCCGCATCGTTGCTCATCTTCCCGCCCCAGTACAGCGTGGAGGCGGAACGCACGCATACCAGCATCAACACCGCGGTCTGGTGGCAACAGACTCTAGGAGAGCGCGTGGCGCTGGCCTATCTGGGTGGTATCTCGTTCTTCCGCGAGGCGCATGAGATGTCGACCGCGATCTCGCCGCTGCTGCGGATACAAGCGCCGATCCGACTCGCGTCGCAGTATCGCAGCGTGAACTATGGAACGGCGCCGCTCGCCGGATTCGAGGCGCGCATCAGACTGACGGAGTCGGTTCGGCTGGTGCCCGGACTGCGCCTGCAAGGCCTCGATGATGGCTGGCTCGTACGTGCGGGTATTGGCCTCGGCTGGTGGTTCTGAGTTCGAAGCCGACGCCGCAAGCGGACGACTTGCGGGTGGGAGTGGCTAGCGAATGAAGGTGAACTTCGCCTGGCCCGAGGGACCGCTGGTCCAGGGCCAGAACGAGGGATTGCCCGGCTGCGCGCGGACGTGAACGCGGACGTAGTATTCGCGGTTGGTCTCGAGATCCGACGTTCGAAACAGCGGAAGCCGCTGAAACCCGGTCAGCCACTCGCGAACCATGTCGTTGTCTTCAGTGACCCGCGCCTCTTCCAGCCTGCCGTCAATTGTGCGCGCCACGTTATGCCGCCGGGTGAGGTTGTCGTACTGCACCGTATGGGTGACCACGGCCTCAGCCAGCGTCCGGTCCATCCAGACGGGTACCTCCAGGCGCAACTCGACGGTATAGGTCAGCGTCGTTCTTAGGCCGCTGCTGATCGCAGCTTGGAGGTTCTCGAGGACTGCGTCCTCCAACTCGAACGACACGAGCACCTTCCCGTCTCGGACGAGCGGCACGATTCGGAGGCTGTCGGCAGCCTGGAGTGTCGTGACGGCCGCCAGGATCACCAAGGCGCAGGCCGCACGGATCCGCAAAGGGCTGGGTCTCACTGGCGGAACTCTACCACAGGCTGGGGCCAGTCGAGCTGGTCTTTTGAGCCCCTGTTCGAATGCTATGATGCGGCCGAGGTTACGATCAGGACTAGTGCGTACCGCCCGAATCGCTACCGTCGTGCTGCTCGCCGCGATGCTGCTCCAACCGCAGGCCGCGGGTCAGGGCGTGACGTTCGCGCTGTTCGAAGCGTATCTGGACTCGTTGCGCCTGCAGGCCGGCATACCCGGGCTGTCGGCTGCCGTGATCTCAGGCGATCGAATTGTCTGGGAGCGGGATTTGGGGCTCCGTGACGTTGAGCGCTCGATTCCGATTGCACCGAACACACCGTACCTCATCGCCGATCTCACGCAGACCGTGACCGCCACGCTTGTCTTGGACTGCGCGGCGCGCGGCGCGATCTCTCTCGACGATCGCATCGCTCGATGGAGCTCGGCGATCTCTGAACCCGACGCGACCGTCCGGCACGTGCTCTCCCATACGTCGGAAGGCACGCCCGGCCGCAGCTTCAGATACAACCCGGCCCGATACAGCGCGCTGGCAGCTGTTGTTGCCGACTGCGGCGACGCTCCGTTCCCCCGCGTCCTGGCGGACGAGATCCTCGATCGGCTAGGAATGGTGGATTCGGTGCCGGGACACGATGCGATTGACCCGCCGACACGCGAGTTGTTCGATTCCGAGCAGCGGGAGGATTACGCGCGGGCGCTTCCGAGGCTCGCGATTCCTTACCGCGTCGATGCAGGGGGCCGTGCGGTCCGCTCCGAGTATCCGACCCGTGGCCTTACCGCGTCCACGGGGCTGATTTCCACGGTGCGCGATCTGGCGCGTTTCAACGCGGCTCTCGACGATGACCTCATGAGCGCCGAGTCGACGCGACTGGCATGGACGAACGGCGGTCCGGGCCTTCCGTTTGGACATGGCTGGTTCGTGCAGTCCTACAACGGCGTACCTGTCGTCTGGCACTTCGGTTCCCACCAGGCCGCCTTCTCCTCCCTGTTTCTGAAGGTCCCCGACAGAGATCTCACGCTGATTTTGCTGGCCAACAGCGATGGACTCAGCGCGTCGTTCAGGCTGGGCGACGGAGACGTGACGTCATCCCTGTTCGCACGACTGTTCCTGCGGCTGTTTGTCTAGTCACCGGTCAAGAACGCGGCGATCGGCCCTGGTACGCCGATTCCTGCTGCTCTCGCTCTGGCTGCTCGCTGTGCCGGTGGATGCGCGCGCCGACTGGCTGCTCACACCGTTCGTCGGGCTGAAGTTTGCCGGCGCCACGACCTTCGTCGATCTCGAGGGCGGCGCCGAGCACGGCAAGCTGACCCTTGGCGGCTCCGCCGGTTTTCTCGGCAACGGAGTGCTCGGAGCCGAGGTTGACGCGGGTTATACCCCGCGGTTTTTCAATGCGGACGGCGGCGGGCGCTTCATCGTGGCGAGTGATGTGGTGTCATTGAGCGGCAACGTGATCGCCGCGGCTCCCATCGAGCTCACGCGGGAATCGCTGCGACCGTATCTCATCGCTGGACTCGGCCTGCTGCATGCAAGAATCAACTATACGGTCGATGCCCTGGACGTGAATCGCACACTGTTCGCCATGTCCGCCGGTGGGGGAGCGATCGGGGCGATCAGCCGCCGCACGAGCCTGCGATTCGACTTGCGGTATTTGAAGAGCATCAGCGATGAGGCGGCGGCCGGTGCCGGCTTCGGCACGGCGCGTCTCAGCTTCTGGCGCGCGGTCGCGGGAGTCACGTTCAGGTACTGATTTCAGAACCGTCGCTTGTGCTGGCGCATCAGGTCGAACTTGGCGGTATCGGCCACGGCCATGACAGCCATGACGCCCGCCTGCACGGGATCGCTGACGACGAGGTCGGCGGCGTCGGGGACGCTCCCGGCCATGTTCAAGGAGATGACAGACACGCCATTGCGGCGGACGTCCTCGACCGCGGTGGTGATCTCGCCGCCCATCAGTGCGCCGGCAAGCACGAGCAGCTTCACGCGAGGCAGCCGCACCACGGCTCTGACAGCTGCCGCGATCTCGCGTTCGCCGACGAGGGGGATGGTGTCTACCGAGATGCGCTCACCGCGGATGTTGTGGCGGTCCGCCTCGGAAATGGCGCCCATGGCCACTTGGCCCACCTGTGCGCCACCCCCGATCACGACGATGCGTTTGCCGTAGATTTTCGCGAAGGAGGGGGTTTCTTCCACGTGGCGGACGCCCGGCACGCGCCTGAGATCGTCGACGGTGCCTTCGAGCTCCGAATCACTGACCGCGAACTCGAGGTAGATGTCGGATGTGCCGCCTCCGCCATGCAGGTCCACGTAGGTGATGTTAGCCTGACGCTCCGCGAGTACCTTCGTCAGGCTATACAGCATGCCTGGCTGGTCTGAGCCGGTTACGAGCACAGCATGGGCCGTTGTCATCGGGATAGCTGAGCTGAATTTAGCACGGTCGAGGTCGTGTATCATCGCCGTACAGGTTCACACGCGGATGAAAGGACGGCACGGGATGAAGCGCATTGTCGAGACCATGCTCGTAGTGGGAGCGGTCACCGTGTGGGGGCCCGCCCTCGAGGCCCAGAACGCGCCGCAGCGGCCCGATGGGTTGACCAATATGCAACGCATCGCCGACGCGCTCGGCGTCAAATGCGAGTTCTGCCATGTGTCCGTGCCCACAGGGATGGATTACAAGTCGTTTGCCAATCCCAAGAAGGACATCGCGCGGCAGATGATCGCGATGACCCGGGAGGTCAACGCGAGAGTCGAGGCGGCATCAGGAAAGGCGATGGCTGCGACGCAGGTCCACTGCGCGACGTGTCATCGAGGCGTGAGCATTCCCAAGCCGCTCCCGGATATCCTCAATCAGACGCTCCGCGAACAGGGTATCCAGGAAATGATTTCTCAGTATCGGGAGCTTCGCGAGCGTTACTACGGTCGGGATACCTACGACTTCCGTGAGGCGACGGTGGTCAACATCGGGCAGCGTCTCGCCGACTCTCGACCGGACGATGCCATCGCGCTGCTGCAGATGAATCTGGAGTTCCACCCGGACTCGGTCGACTCGTACGTGCTCCTATCCCGCGCTTACACAATCAAGCGCGACAGACCGACTGCGATCGCCATGCTCAAGAGGGCGCTCGAGATAGCCCCCGCCAACGGTCTGGTTCAGGGCTACCTCCATCAGCTCGATCCGCAGCGCTAGGACTCGACTAGTAGGCTGCTCGCTCGTCGCCGTCTCTCGTTGGGCGCGACGGGCGATTCCAGACCAGGGCGTCCGGGGTGTCCTGACCGGACCGAGCGAGCATGCCGCGGCGCATCTCGACGCCGTCGTCCGCCGTAAACCGCCAGTCGGCGGGATTGTTCCGCTGCAGCTCTTCACGCGACCAGCGCGCACGCATGAGCCCGCCGGTCGCATGGTGGTTGGTGCCAATCAGCAGATGCCCAATCTCGTGCGCGACGGTGCGTCCGAGCAGTACGGCGATGTCAGCGCCCGACTGCGCGGCGAGCCATTCCACGCGGTCGACGTACACGGTGGCCAGTGTTCCATGTTGCACGCCCGGCGCGATGAGCGAGTTTCCGAGCGGCAGCGTTCCACGGTAGCTGGCATTCACGGGCATGCTGACCAATCGAAGCGCCAGCTCGGTTGATGGGAGCGGCCGATCGCATCGCGCCGGGTTCGAACGAGCGCACGGTTCCCAGATCACCTCAATAGAGCCCTCCCTGACAATCTGCGCTGCTTCCCGGAGTGCCCTTTGCACCATCGACGGTGGCCGGGGTCCGGCGTCATACACACGGACGACCAGCGGCGCCTGGGGCAGCGCCACCGTGGTGATCCTGCTATCCCGGTCCGCGTCGGCAGCGGAAGGCCAAGCGCTCAGCGATGCCGCCAGCATGACCCACAAAAGCCAGTACCTCATTCCGCGCTCCTCTCGCACTGTGAGCGATAGGGTCACTACGACCACTGTGCAGCGCGGGATTCAGTGCCTCAATGCACTGGAGGTGACATGAGGTGAAATGTTGGTGACTCAGGATGCGAAACCGTTGCCCGGCGTGTACCGTATAGCGAAGGCAGTGGGGACTGCCATCATGGATTTCACAGCGCCCAACCAACTACGTTTCGGACTGTTCGAGCTCAATCTCCGGTCACGTGAGCTGCGCCGCGGCGGCATGCAGGTGCGCCTCCAGGAGCAGCCGTTCGAGATCCTGCGAATGATGCTGGAGCGGCAGGGCGACGTGGTCACGAGAGACGAACTGCGCCAGCGTCTCTGGCCCGAGGGCACGTTCGTCGACTTCGAACATAGCCTCAATGCCGCGATCAAGCGCCTGCGCGCGGCACTCGGCGACGAGGCGGACAATCCTCGATACATCGAAACCCTGCCGCGGCGAGGGTATCGCTTCATCGGTGAAGGGACGCAAGGACTGCGTCCGGCCATCACGGGAGGTCCCCAGGAGCCGCGTGTGGTCGCCGTCACGAGCTCGCACACGCACCTCACCCGCATCGCGGTTCTGCCGTTCACGAACCTCGGCGGCTCGGCCAGTCAGGAGTACTTCGGCGACGGGCTCACCGAAGAAATGATCATGCAGCTCGGCAGGCTCTGCGGCGGCCGCATCGGCGTCATCGCGCGCTGGTCGTCGATGATGTTCCGCGACAGCAGTCGCAGCGCCCGTGAAATTGGCGAGGCGCTTCGCGTCGAGTACCTGCTGGAAGGGAGCGTTCGGCGGGAAGGTGACCGCGTGCGCATCACCGCGCGGCTTGTCGAGACCGCCGGCGAAACGCATCTCTGGGCCGAAACCTACGATCGACACCTGACTGACTGTTTCTCCGTCCAGGCCGACGTGGCCGAGCGCATCGCGCGCTCCCTCGCCATGGAGCTGCTGCCCGAACAGCGGACGGCAGGCGCGTCGTGCTCCGACGCCGCCGCATACCAGTCGTACCTCAAGGGGCGGTTCTACTGGAACAAGCCAGGCGATGACGGTCTGAACGAGGCGATTTTCTACTTCAACCAGGCGCTCGAGCGCGATCCCGCCTTTGCGGCCGCACACGCCGCGCGCGCGCGGGCGCATATCGCGAAGGCGGAGTACTACGACGAGATGCCACGTACCGCGCTCGGCACGGCGCAGTCGTCAGCGGCGCGCGCCCTCGAGCTCGATCCGGGGCTGGCGGAAGGTCACCTCGCGCTGGGCGACGTACAGCGGCTCCTGGCATGGGACTGGACAGGTGCCGAAGCCGCATACCGACAGGCAATCGGTCTGAATCCGAGCCTCGAAGGAGCGCACCGTGCGTACGGGGTCATGCTTGCGGCGTTGTCGCGCCTCGACGAGGCCGCGAGGGAAGTCGATCGGGCGATGGAGCTCGACCCTCTGTGTCTGGTGGTTGGCAGCAGCGCGGCATGGGTCCGGTACCTGGCCGGCGACTACGCGGGCGCCATCGAGCGGTGTCGGCACACCATCGACATGGATGCGAAGTACGGGTTCTCCGTCGGGCGACGTCTCCTGGGAGCGGCGCACCTGCAGGCGGGACAGTCCCGCCAGGCTGTAGCGGAAATGGAAGTGGCCGTGACTCACGCGGGGCCCGAGCCTGTGCTCGTCACCTGGCTGGCCCATGCCAAAGCAGTCACCGGCGATGCGGCGGGAGCCAGGGTGCTGCTGAAAGCGCTCTTCGCGCGCCGTACGCTGCGCCATCTACCCAGCTATCACCTGGCACTGGCCTACACGGGCCTCGGCGACAGCGACGCCGCCTTTGCCTCGCTCGATCAGGCGTGCGCCGACCGCGATCCGGTGATCGCCAACATTGCGGTGGAACCCCGCTTTGCACCGCTCCGATCGGACCCGCGATATCGCGGGCTGGTGCGTCGCCTCGGCCTTGCCGTTCCCGGTGACGTCCAGCACGCAGCTCACACGGCGTGACGCCCGGGCGCCGTTTGACGAGAAGCTGTGCCGCTGTAGTTTCAGCTGAGAGAAATAACGGGCCGCGGGCGCCGTTCGCCGAAGCCGTCTGAGGAGCGGTCCGGGCGGACAGCAGCGACCGATATAATGGTCGGCTGATCGTCCTTGATTCCCTGAGGCCCTCAGTCACCATGCCTACTGCCGCGCGCGCTGAAACTATCTCGCTCATCGACGGCACCCTTGTCGTGCCCGACCATCCGATTCTGCCCTTTATCGAAGGCGACGGCACCGGACCCGACATCTGGAGGGCCAGCGTCCGGGTGTTCGACGCGGCCGTGCACAAGGCGTACGGCGGCCGCCGGCAGGTGACATGGAAGGAGGTGCTCGCCGGCCAGAAAGCGTACGACGGACAGCAGACCTGGCTGCCGCAGGACACTATCGACGCGTTCAAGCAGTATCTGGTCGGGATCAAGGGACCGTTAACCACGCCCGTGGGCGGCGGCATGCGATCGCTCAACGTCGCGCTTCGCCAGATCCTCGATCTCTACGTCTGTCTACGGCCGGTGCGCTGGTTCAAAGGCGTGCCATCACCGGTCAGAACGCCTGAGAAGGTGGACGTCGTGATCTTCCGTGAAAACACGGAAGACATCTACGCAGGCATCGAGTGGGAGGCGGGCTCCGACGGAGTCCGCAAGCTCCTGGCGTACCTTCAGATGGAGTTTCCGCAGATGTACCAGCGCGTCCGCTTCCCGGACACGAGCGGAATTGGCCTGAAGCCAGTGTCGCGCGAAGGGAGCGAGCGGCTGATCCGATCGGCCATGCGCTACGCGATTGCCAACAAGAGAAAAAGCGTCACGCTGGTGCACAAGGGCAACATCATGAAGTTCACCGAAGGTGCGTTCCGCAACTGGGGCTACGCACTTGCGACGCGTGAGTTCCCAAACGCGACCTACACCTGGGACCAGTGGGAGCACACCCGCCGGGAGCAGGGTGAACCCGCGGCCAATGCCGAGCAGAAGCAGGCGCTGGCGTCAGGGAAGGTGCTGGTCAAAGACGCGATCGCCGACATCGCCCTCCAGCAGCTATTGACCCGTCCGGACGAATTCGACGTGATCGCGACGCTGAACCTCAACGGGGACTACATGTCGGATGCGGTGGCCGCACAGGTTGGAGGGATTGGTATCGCTCCCGGCGGCAACATCAACTACGAGACCGGTCACGCTATTTTCGAGGCGACCCATGGAACCGCGCCGAAGTACGCCAACCTCGACAAGGTGAATCCCTGTTCCGTTATCCTGTCGGGCGAGATGATGTTTCGCTACATGGGATGGACCGAGGCGGCAGACCTGATCATCAAAGGCATTGACGGAGCGGTGTCCGCGGGCACAGTGACGTATGACTTCGCGAGGCTGATGACCGGCGCCACCGAGGTGTCAACATCTGAATTCGGGAATCAAATCATCGCACGAATGGGATGACGCGGGAGGCCCCAGCGTCAGCTCGAGCGGACGCTCTCTCCGAGCGCGCGCCGAACGGCAGCGGTCAGCGATGTCAGGGAGAACGGTTTCTGCAGGTAGGGAAGACCCGATTCGCGAATGCCGTGGCGCACAACGGCATCGTCGGTGTAGCCGGACACGAAGAGCACCTTCGTTTCTCCTCTGAACGTGGAGAGCCGCTCCCACAGCACGCGGCCGCTCATTCGCGGCATCACGACGTCGGTCAGCAGCAGATGAATGGGCCCTTGGTGAGCCGAGGCGCGGGAGAGCGCATCCTCTCCGTGCGCGGCTTCAAGTACGTGATACCCCGCACGGGTGAGCACCTGCCGTGCGAAATGTCTGACCGCGGGTTCGTCTTCGACGAGCAGCACTGTTTCGGTGCCCGAGTGCAGTCCTGGCGTGGCAGTGTCCGCGGCGGCCACGGCATCGCGCACGCGTGGCAGCAGGATCCTGAATGTCGTCCCCCGGCCCGGCTCGCTCTTCACGTCGATGACCCCACCGCTCTGCTCGACGATCCCATCCACAGTAGCCAGGCCCAGGCCCGTGCCGCGACCCTCGGCTTTGGTCGTGAAAAACGGCTCGAAGATGTGTGGGAGCGTGGCCGGGTCCATCCCGGTGCCGCTGTCGGTCACGGTCATTTCCACGAACTCGCCGTGGCGCCCCTTTGGCGCCGCTCCAGGCGCGACCGTCGAACTCGCAACAGCGATCGTGAGCCGGCCGCCTGTGGGCATCGCGTCTCGCGCGTTGACGGCGAGGTTCAACACGACCTGCTCGATCTGGCCAGGATCCGCCTTGACGGGCCAGATGTCTGGAGCCACCTCCACCACGAGCTCGACATCCTCGCCGATCAATCGCCGGAGCATCTTCTCCATGCCGCGCACGATGTCATCGAGTTGCACTACGCGCGGGGCGAGAATCTGTTTTCGGCTGAATGCGAGCAGCTGGCGCGTCAGTGAGCCGGCGCTGTCAGCGGCCTTCAGGATCTCGCTGGCGTCCGCGCGCCGCGGATCAGATTCGTCCAGGTCGACGAAGAGCAGCTCCGCGTAGCCGCGAATGGCGGTCAGCAGGTTGTTGAAGTCGTGCGCCACGCCGCCCGCGAGCCGCCCGATCGCATCCATCTTGTGCGCATGCCGCAGCTCGGCCTCGCTCTTCCGGAGGGCTTCTTCAGTGCGCTTCCGGTCCGTAAGGTCGCGGACGATTGCGGTGACGTTGATCTGATCGCCAGAGGTCCACGTCGCGAGGGACAGCTCGATCGGGAAGGCGCCGCTCTCTTTGTGTAACGCCGTGGCCTCGATCACGCTGTCCGGCATGTTGTCGTCGGGCATCTGACGCAGGTGGTCGACGTGCGCGCGATACCGGGCGCGTGCTTCCGGTTCGAGCAGATCCTCCACCGGCCGGCCGAGCACCTCTCTGTCGGTGTAGCCGAATATCCGCGCCGCCGCGCGATTCCAGAAGAGGATCTGGCCCTGCTGATCCGTAGAGACGATGGCATCGTACGCAGATTGCGTGACGGCGTAGAACCGATCGTAGGCGTCCTGGAGCTCGGCGGCTCTGGAGCGTGCTTCACCGTGCCAATGGCTCAGCGCCGCGGTCATGTTGTTGAACGCCGTCGCCAGTGCGGCCGTTTCGTCCGCGCCACGAACGGGCACGGAGCGATCCCAGTGGCCCGCGGCAACGTCGCCCGCGACATCGGCCATGTCGCGGAGCGGACGGGTGATCCGGCGACTCATCGCTACGCCGCCACCAAGCGCGAGCAGGAACATCAGGACGCCAATGCCAACTGCTCCGGATCTCACCCGATCGATGAACAGCTGCGTCGGTCTCCAGTCCTGCAGAAGCACCAACTGTCCGGCACCGATGGGATTCGGACCTGCCGCGAGAGGATAGACGCCCCCGATGTATTGACTGGTGCCGATTGTGCGCAGCTCCGGTGCATCCTGCTGTGCGCCGGCTGCAGGCTCGTCGACGGCGACGAGATCAAGCAGGGCATCCCACTGGACGGGGGGCAGGCTGCTGCCGCTGACGCGCCGACCCGACAGCAAGGTCACCTCGCCCCGCGTTGTCAGCGCGAGCTCGCGCGCGACGGCATGATCCAGCAGGTATCCGGCCGTCGCAGTGGCGAGCACTTCGTCGACGAAGCGCATCGGCTCCGTCACGACGAGGTACAAGCGACCTTCGAGGTCGGTGATGACCCGAAACGACGAGCCGCCAAGCGCGGTCATGATGGCCGGCGAGAGGGCCTCCTGCGGCGCCGAGGCAGGAAAACCCGGGCTCGCAACCCACTGACCCTTGGACCCGGTGACCACGCTGAACTGTGCGCCCACCTTACGTCGATACTCATCGACCATCGTGTCCATCGTTGTCGCATCGGCCACCAGACGCGGATCGGTCATATGGGCGCGGAACACCGGAAGTTCAGTGACGAGGCGGAGCTGGGCGCTGGCAAACGCGGCGCGGCCGTCGACCAGATGATCGAACGCCGCGCGTGTGGCCTCGAAGTCGTCCGAGGCGCGGCTGAGCGCATTGGTGCGGACGAGAGGGACCGTTGCCAGCAGCATGGCGCTGAGAGAGGCGCCGATGACGAGGCCGATACCGATCGCCACCCGAGTTTCGAGGCGGCGATGCCACGCGATTCGCAAACGAGGCGCCGAGGCTGTCTGGGGAATCTGAACCATGCCTATCGTGGGTACCGGACCACCCAGGTGAGCGCCGCATCGAGCTCCGTGTGCGCGACGGGCGACTGTGCGCTGCGTGGCTGTCGCATGACGTTCACCTGGCCGACAAGAGCGGGAGTGATCTGCACGCGAGCGCCTGCGGTGGTGCGCTTGTCGTAGCTCGAGAACCGCCCGGCGTCGTAGTCGAGGTGTTCGGCCCGCGCCACGAGCGTGACCGGACCAAGGATCGGACGGTGCACGATTGCGTCGAGATACCACCCGGTGGTCGTTGCGTTGTTAAAGGGCTGTCCGTTGATCCATTCGCCGCGTATCTGGACGCCCGACAGCATCAGCCGGAGATCGACCCCGGTGAATTCGAGATCGCCTCGGACGAAGCTTCGGCGGTCGTAGGGACGGCTGTGGATGTAGCTCGCCCCGAGGATGACGGGACCGTGGTAGGCCTGAAGCCGCACAACCTGATTCAGTCCCGATTGGCGGACGCCGGTGCCGACATCCTGGGGCGCGCCAACGCTGAGTTCGCCGTGAAATCTCGGCGTGCCGGCGACCAGATTGGCGCCAGCCTCCAGGAAATTATTCGAGAGCGCGAAGTAGTCGTCGTATCGGATCAGCGGCGCGCGGAGGAATCCGGTGTAGGCATGGTCGGACCGCCCGTAGATCCCGAACGGCGTTCGGTATTGACCGGCTCGCAGGCCGAGCAGCAGGCGCTCACCCTGTCGCAGCGCTTCCCCATACGCCTCGATCACGCGCACGCGTTTGTCGTAGGGGTATGCCGCGCCGAACGCGTCTGAGGAGCTCTGACTGTCCGAGCGCGTGGCCCAAGCCGCTTCCACAAAGAAGCGAAGGTGTTCGCGCGGCTCACCAAACACCCGAAGCTGCGTGGCAATCGCGCCGATGGATTCCGTCGATGCGCCGCCGGTGAGCGCCACCTCCACTTGCGCGGGCTGCGCGCGCGCGGCCCCTGCCGCCGCCAGCGTGACAAGCAGGGCGGTCGCCCACGTTCGCATCATGGCCACCGAACCTCGAGCTCGGCGCCCGGTGCGGCGACGAACGTGCCTCGCAGTTCCGGCCCGCCGGATCGCCACGCGCGGTAGGTGTGAGATCCCGCGGGCACACCGCCCAGCACGAACCGGCCGTTCTCGTCGGACACGGCGAAGAACGGCGAGTCGACCGCGACCACGTACGCGGCCATCTGCGGATGGATGTTGCAGAACAGGCGGCTCACCCCCGCCTTGTCGAACACTTCGAACTTTACGGCGCCGGTTGGATAGAATCCCAGGTCGAACCGCTTCCCGTCTTTGTACGAGAACACGTTGTGGAACACGCGGTCGCTGTTCGGAAACTTGACTCTCGTGCCCACCTGGACGGCGAGGACCTGTGGGGAGAACCGAAGGTTTCGCTGGTCGAGAACCGGTGGCTGCTTCTGGTCACGCGGTACTCGCACGGAGGTTTCGATCCAGACCACGGCGTTGGAGTAGGGCTTCCCAGCGACCTCAACCACGCCAGGGACGTCGAGATCTGCGGCCGCGAGGGCCGTGGCGAACAAGGTGGCAATCACGACGGTTCGCACGGTTTCGCCCTCCCAGGACACACCAATAGGTATCGGACGACTGGGCTCCCGGCTTGCGGCCAAGTTTCCACCAGAGGAAGCCGTGTGGGATTATAGGCGCCACACCGCTCGAACGTCCGACTGAGACGTCGTCTCGGGCACGTCACGATCTCGAGAGAAGAGGAGCTGCACATGTACAGAAGCGAGTACCCGGGCAGGCCCGGCAGGGTCCGTGCGACGGCCGCGCGGGTGGCGGCAGGCGTGGTGATCGTCGTAGCGGTGGCCTGCGGATCGCCCGCGCCGTCGAACGAGTCCGAGCCGGCGGTTGCAACGGCCCCGGCGGAAGATCATCCCGGCGACGACCACGGTGGCGGCGCAACCCGCGTCTTCTTCGTAGAGCCCAAGGCCGGCGCAACGTCGAAGAGTCCAGTGCGTTTCGTTTTTGGCGCCGAGGGCATCACGATCTCACCAGTGCCGGAAGGCACGGTTGAAACGCCGCGCCCGCAGATTGGACATCATCATCTTGGCGTGGAGCAGGACTGCATGCCGGGGGGCCAGGAAATTCCGAGAGGCACTCCCAACTGGGTGCATTTCGGGAAGGGCGACAACACGATCGATATGCAGTTGACGCCCGGCACGCACAAATTCGCGTTACAGGTGGGCGACGATCAGCATCGCACGATCGAAGGCCTCTGCGAGGCCATCACCGTTACCGTTACGGAGTAGTCCGACCGGCCCGGGGCAGACCCTCGGGCCCATCCTCACGCGGTTAATGAAAGGCGGACCTGAAGGTCCGCCTCTACGTACTCCTCGCGTGGCGGACACACCCGATCGACGGGCCAGCGTGGCAGTCTAGCATCACGCGCGTAACGCGTCAGGCCAAGACGCGCGTCATGATCAAGAGAGCCAACTATCCCCAGAGATCGCTTCGGTTGACGATATGACTGGTGGGGGGGGCCCTTCCGGGGCGCTCGGAGCCC
>ORMF011499663.1_pt1 | contig 17046 bp, 10 predicted proteins | sample 1779871 | NCBI WGS metagenome assembly ORMF01 (sample SAMEA104232316, study PRJEB22302) | groundwater metagenome | biome: forest; feature: aquifer; material: groundwater | place: USA | collected 2011-08-07 | depth 5.4 m
GGGCGAGGACCTGGCCAGCGACACTCGGCGCCCCGCCCCCCCCGCGGGCCACGCCGATGTTCCCGCCGGCGCCTTCGAGCATGTACACGTTGCCAGCGACGTGCGTGGTTTTGATTTCGACGTTGGCGAAATCGCGCTGGGCCAGAGCCAGCGTTGTGGTCGTGAGCAGTGTGGCGAGGAGGAGGGTGGTTGTCTTCATGGTGTTGGTTCTGTTGGTCGCGTGCCGCGTCAAACGGTTGACGAGAACGGGCGGCAACCTAGCAGGCAGCCCGGCGGAGGGATACTGAAAAACAGCGACCGTTTGGCGGCAATTCCGTGGACGCTCCCGCCCTCTGCCGCCGCGCGACGCTCTGGGTTGGGGGGCGCACGCTGGAAATCGCGAAGCTTTCATGGCCGCGCGGCCGTCAGGAGAACTCAGAGCCCGGTTACGGCAGTCTTTTGCGCCCTCTTCTCCCCGGCCTTGAGGGAGTCGTCACATGAGAAGCCAGCCGCTGTCTTCGGTTGTGAAGTCCGTTTTTTCCACCGGAGTCTGGGAAAAACCTGAACGGTCAGGCTGAAACGGCGAGCGGGTTGGGCCGCCAGCCGCCAGGCAGCCACGGAGTGGCGGCATAATACAGCCCATAGCGCCAGCTATGGGATGGCGACCGGCCCCGAGAGATTCAGCCCCGGAGGGGCGACATAAACACGTCACGCACCGGGCACCCATTTTCTGCCGCCCCGCCGGGGTTCGATCGGTCTGTCGCACTCCACCCCACGGCTCACGCCGTGGGCTACAATACGCTGCCACTCCGTGGCTCTACATTGGGACGCATCAGGCTTAGCAACGGTTCGTGGCGCGCTATTCGTGGGCGACCCCGGCCGCCTCCGCTTTCAAGCGCTGCCGCTCCGCGGCCTTCGCAAACGGGAAATAGACCAACATCGCGATCACGATCGAGATGGCCCCCCAGACCGCCGCCTTCCAGTCGCCGCCGGACACCAGGTAGTGGCCGATGATGGGCGGCGTGGTCCACGGCACGTTGACGAACGGCTTGTGGATGACGCCCGAGTGCATGAGCAGATAACTGCCGGTCGTGAGGATCAGCGCGTTCAGGATGTAGGGCACCATGAAAATGGGATTCAGCACGATGGGGAAACCGAAGAAGATCGGCTCGTTGATCTGGAAGATCTGCGTCGGCAGCGAGAGGCGGCTGACTTTGCGGAAGCCCGGCTCTTTTGAGTTCAGCATGATGAGCGCGAGGGCGATCGTCGCCCCGGTCCCGCCGACGTTGACGAAGATGGTGAAGAACCCGTAGGCGGTGACATACGGCAAGGGCTGGCCCGCCGTCGTGGCCTCCACGTTCGCGGCCAGGAATTGGAGGAAGATGGGCGCCACGAGCGCATCCATAGCATTGTCGCCGTTGATGCCGACGGACCAGAGCAGCGTGACGAGGAAGGCGTACACCAAAATGCCGGGCAGCGTGTTCAAAGCGAAGACCAGCGGTTTGAAAACGGTCTGCACGATGGCGTTGATATCCACGCCCAGGACGAAACGGATCAGCCAGAACGCCACCACGAGGAAGAACAGTGGGCTGAGCGAGAGAAACGATTCATAGACGATGGGCGGCACGTTTTTCGGCAGCTTGATCACGAGGTTTTTGTCGGTGAAAAATTTCTGCACGCGGACGGAGATCAAGGCGACGACGATCGCGGTGAACAGCCCTTTCGATCCGAGGCCGTCCATCGCCAGGGTGATGTCCTCCGGCTTGTCCCCCAGCTTGAGCTGGATCATCAGGAAGACCAGCGTGGCCATCGAGGCGCTCACGATGGCTTCCTGCTTCAACTGTTTTCCCAAGTCATAGCCAATGGCGAAGCAGACAAACACGCCGAGCAGGCCGAAGGTCGCGGTGACCGGGACCTGCAGGAGCTGAAGATACGGAGCAATCCGCGCCTCCCAGCCCGCTACCGGCAGATACGCCACGATCATGAACAGTCCGCCGATGATCGTCAGCGGCACGACCGACACCATCCCGGCGCGGATGGCGGACATGTAAGTGTTCTCGCTCAGCGCAGTCAGCGCTGGAACGATGCGGCGGTTCAGGACTCCGGTCGCTTGATTCACATCGCCTCCTGGATCGCCTTCTTCGACCACTGGTTCAGCGCCCCGCGGTTTTCATACACCTTCGCAAAGGCGCGGGCGATGTCGTCCATGTCCGCCCGGATTCCGAGGAAAAGGCTTTGTTCGAGCCAGACGCATTGTTCGCGGCAGATGAGGTCGCTGTTTGGGCAGCGGGTCCTGCCGTAGTCAAGCCTGGCGGAGACCTTCGGGAGGAACGGCCCGAAGGCCTTGTTTCGGAACATCGGCTGGCGGTGCAGCGAGAAACCGTAACCGCCCGAGCACGGGATGCCCTCGGCTTGGAGCGCCTTGAGCACTGCCGCGCGCGGCGCGCCGAACTCGTTGGGGTCAACGCGCAGCATGAACAGGTGGTAACTGTGCCGCGTGCACTCGGCGGGGCGCTCTTGCGGATGAAGGCCGGGCTGCTTGGAAATCCTGGTGGCCAGGTACTGTCCGTTGCGGTCGCGCGTTTTGGTCTGCGCCTCCAGACGGTCGAGTTGGGCGTTGAGAACGGCGCCTTGGAATTCGCCCAGGCGGTAGTTGCCCGAGATGACGTTATGCTCATACCACACCCCGCTTGGAATGCGCCCACAGTTGTGAATCGAACGGCACGCCTCAGCCAGCGCGTCATCGTTGGTGGTGATGATGCCACCCTCACCCGCCGTCATGTTCTTGCTCGACTGAAAGGAGAACGATCCCAGGTGGCCGATGGAGCCAGCGGGACGGTTCTTGTAACTCGCTCCGTGCGCGTGGGCGGCGTCTTCGATGACGATCAGCTTCCGCTTCCGGGCGATGCGCATGATGGCGTCCATGTCGGCGGGTTGGCCGGCGAAATGGACCGGGATGATCGCCCGCGTGCGCGGCGTGAGCGCGGCTTCGACGGCCTTCGGATCGAGGTTGAATGTGTCTAGGTCAATGTCCGCGAAGACGGGGACCGCGTTGGCCTCGATCACCGCGGATGCCGTCGAGAAAAACGTGTACGGTGGGACGATGACTTCATCCTCGGCGCGGATGCCCGCCGCCAGCAGGGCGATGCGCAGGGAGACGGTGCCGTTCGCGACGCCGATGCTATGTTTGCAGCCGTGCATGGCGGCGAAGCGCTGCTCGAATTCGGCGACCTCCGGCCCGTGCAGCCGTCCCCACTTGCCGCTGCGCAGCGTGCGGAGCAGGCGCTTTTCTTCCGCCTTGCCGAAGATTGGCCAGGAAGTGAAAGGGCGGGTGCGGACCGGTGTTCCTCCGAACAGCGCGAGGTTTTGTGGCATGGCTTTGTTCGTGTTCCTTTTCGACTTCTTAACCTCGCAAACTCCTCCCCATATAGATGCACCCGTCGTTCCCCGAGCCGACGCGGATCAACTCGCGAAAGCCGAGACGCTGATAGAATCCAAATGCGGGCGTGTTCAGCGTGCTCACGCCGAGATGCGCACCCGGCGAGCCGCGCTGGCGAAGCGCGTCCATAACCTGTTCGATCATGCGCCGGCCATAACCACGCCCCTGTGCGCGCGGCAACAGATCAATGTGCAGGTGCGACGGGTAAGCCTCGTAAGGCTCCGGCGTGAAGTAATCGGGATGGTGATACCAGTAATGGACGGTTTGTACACGCGTCCATTGGCTCGGATCGCCTTGCGGGGCGGGAAACTGGGCGCACAAATTCGGCCGCCACTCGGCCTCGCAGCGCGCGAAAAAAGCGCGCGAATCGAATGCTCCCAAGGCGTAGCCGCAGATGCCTCTGTCGTCTTCCAGGATGAGACTCAGCTCCGGCTCGTAAGCGAGATAGGGGCCGACAAAGATGCGGCCCAGTGCGTCGGGGTCCTCGCGGTAGAACGGCTCGCCGTCCTTGCCGTAGTCTCCCGTCTTCAAGCAAACGTAGTAAGCGCCCGGCTCATCGCCAGGCCGGGCGGGACGAATCGTGCAGTCGTTCATGGTTTAGAAATGGTCGGAGGCCGGCGTGCGCCCGCGGTCTGCAAATCCTCGTGATGGTGCGCGGGCGTGAATGTGCCGTCGGGTCCCAGGGCCAACAAACACTGCAGCCGGGCCACCATCCCGCCACGGAACGTGCCGGGCAGTGGGAAGTCCGAACTGCTGCCGGTGTCGGGATGTCCGGTCCTGGATTTGAATTCAACGTAACGTTCGAGCAATTCGATCTCCTCGCGGAGGTCCCAGACGCGGCGGCTCAGCGCATAGAACAACGGGCGATGGCGAAGCTCCGTCATGCGGACGCAGAACTCGCGCAGCCGGGTGGCCTGTTGTCTGAAGGCCACGGCCCGGTCGCCCCACTCCGCTGGATTGCTGGCCAGCAAGGCGCACGCACGTTCGTGGAGCGCCTCCGCTTCCGGCCCTTCCTCATGCGGCAGGTAGTAGCAGTCGCCGAACAGGATCAGATCCTCCGGAGTGACCGGCTCGCCCCGTGAAATAAGTCCCTTCTGGGCTCCCACCGCGTCAAGGCCGGATATTTCACGGGGCTGGCCGATAGTCGCGAACCTCGGTAGCCATTCGCGCATCGCGGTCAGGTAGGCTTTGCGGGCGTCCCAAGTTCCTTCGCAATGCACAAACTCCGCCAGCGTGCGCAGCGGCACGTAGTTCAAAGGAAACTCACAGTTCGGATTGCTGAGCAAACCAGCCACCTCGCCCCGCAACTCCGGCGGCCGCCCGGCGTATGGGCCGCAGTAAAACCGGTGCCCGTCATAATCGTTGGCGTGAAGGTTGTCCCAGATCAGCGGCTTCCGGCGTAGAACCGTCTGCAATTCCCGAACGTGCGCGACCGTGATCTCCCGTGAGATGATTTCCGGCCCGGTCCAGCACACGTCAATCTCCGGCAACAACTCGCGACCGACGGTTTGCAGGTAGCCTTCGCCGCCGAGTCTGCGCTCCGCCATGCGACCGCAATACGGAGTGGGACAGAAAAGGAAGCGGGCTTCCGTCGAGCGTTCCCGCGTCCAACGCAACATCGCGTTCGTGACATGGCACTGCGCTGAGGCGAATGAACCCCAGCGCTTCAAGTCCGCAGCGTCCATGCGGTCGGGAATGTCATCGAAGAGCAAGGCGAAGTCCTGGCATCCCAGCGCGAGCATCTGCGCAAAGCGCTTCCGCAAGTGATCGAGGTCCGCCCCGTTCGAGTAGCGGATGTCCAATCCAGGGCTGAGCGCATAGATGAATCGCAGGCCGCGTTGCTTGCACGCTTGGATCAGTTCCCCAAGCTTCGCTGCTTCCTCGTCCGAGTAACACTCGCGCCAGATGGCGCGATGCTTCAAGTCGTCTTTGGGCGCGTAGAGATAGGTGTTCAAACCCCAAGCGGCCATCCAATCGAACAACTCGTAGCGTTCGGGCTGCGACCACGGCTGTCCGTAGAAGCCTTCGATCACACCCGCCAGGAAATCTTCTGTCTCGCTCGTTGCCATGCCCTCGACCTGTTCCACGCGCACAGGCTACGCGCTGAGCCAGTCCTCTGGCAAGGCTGCTTGGCATCCGCGTTTGATTCTTCGCTTGGCACGCGCACTCGAACTGACTGGCGCGTGTTTCAAGGGCGAGATTTCCATTGCCGCACCCCCGCTTCTGCCGATGATCCCGCGGAATCGCCATGGCTCGAAGACCGAACCCGGACACGATCAACGCGACCGTCCTTGTTCGCACACCGGCCCCATTTCCACCCCCTGCCGAGCAAACGCGGATTGTGGCGGAAGTGGGGCGGTTGAGCGTGGTGGAGGAGTGGGAGGCAGTGGTGGGCGCCAACTTGCGACGAGCAGTTCGCTTGCGACAATCCGTCCTGCAAGAAGCATTCACGGGCCAGCGATGAATTCCACGTTTCACATTCCGCGCTCTGCGTTCCCGCTGACCCGCCTCCGCCAGTCCGTTTTGCAAAAAGCCTTTTCCAGCGGGGTCCGCCGGAGCAATCTGGGCGAGCGAGAAACGACGAAGTCATGGCTGCGAAAACCATCATCACGCCGGTTTTGAGATTCTGGGGCTTTGAACGGCATCCGTTCGATGACCTGGTGTTGCGGGGCGGTGACCTGGACATGTTCATTGATCGCGCCACGGAGGTGCGGCGGTTGCAGAACGCGTTGAGCAACGCCTTGTGCGGCGTTTTTGGGGCGCAAGGCGTCGGCAAAAGTTCGGTGCTGAACAAGCTGTCGGCGTTGACGCTGAAGGAGGGCTATGCGGTCGTGACCGTGCAGATGATGGGCACGAGTGAGAGTCTGCTTTACCGGGAAATCCTGGCGGCGATTTTGCGCGAGATCAAGGCGGGCCGCATCAAGGTGACAGGCAGGCTGGGGTTGAAGGTGGATCAGGAACTGGACCGGGTGCAGAACAGCATCAAATACACTGCGTCGGTGGAGGCGGCGGGCGAGGCGGGTTGGAAGGCGTTGCTGAATCTGGCGGTGAAGACGGGGATCACCAAAGGCGAGGAACGCGAATTGGCCCAGCACACCGAGGATACGGCGGTGGAGTTGATCCGGGACATCGCGCAGCACAAGAAGGAGCCGTTCGTGGTGGTGATCGACAATCTGGAGCGGGCAAAGTTTCTGTTGAACAACGCGGATGCCTATTTCCGGTTCGTCACGAAGTTCGCCCAGACGGTTGACTCCGCGTTCTCCGAGGCCGGCGTGCCGTTCGTGGTTTCGTTGGACCAGAGTTTTGCTGACCGGATCAATGACCAGTTGCCGGGGGCGGAGGAGGCTTACTCGTTTTCCTTTGGGCAACTGGTTGAAATCAAAGTTTTCCCGCCGGGCGACTTTTTCAAGATCATCAGCCGACGCCTGGGCTGCCGCGAGTGGCCTGGCGAGGTGGCTGACTTTATGGAGCGAGACGCGTTTTGGGCGTTGATGATCGCGACGGGCGGGCATCCGCGCCGGGCATTTGCCGTGCTGCGCGAGGCGATGGAACTGATCGCCGCTAAGAACGCCAAGAAGAAAATCTGGCTGGAGCACATGCGCAAAGCCATTGATGAATGTGGCGAAAAGCTGGCGGAAACCGACATCCGGATTTTTCAGTTCCTGGCAGCGAAGGGACCGCATTCCTCATCCGACGATGCACTCATGAGGGCGGTCGGGATGGCCAGGACGCAACTTCGGACGAGGCTTGCCGAACTCCAAAAGAAGGCGTTGCTCGGTGTCTCTCAGGAAACCAGCGGCAGCGCCAAGAAAGATGTTTACTTCGTGGATACTCTTGATGTGACGTGAGCGGTGACGGCGGTGACGGCGGTGACGGCGGTGACGGCGATGACGGCGGTGACGGCGGTGACGGCGATGATGGCGGTGACGGCGATGATGGCGATGTCCTTGTTTAACTCATGAGTAATCCGCTGAAGCGAAGCGACCTCGATGAGTTCGTGACGTGCTTCAACCCGAAGAACGGTCACGAGCGAAAGCCAACGTGGTCGGGGCAAAACCAGAAAGGCCGCTGGTGCGCTTACTCGTATGAAGACTTGCTGAAGCGCGACACGGTGAACCTGGACATCTTCTGGCTGAAGGACGAGTCGCTGGAAGAAAGCGCCCATGTCCCCGCGCCGCACTTCATCGCGGAAGAAATCGCGGAGGATCTACAGGCCGCGCTGGAGCAGTTCGAGACGATCGCGCAGGACCTCGGCGGCAGGTGATCACTGCCGGGCGCAGCCAGTTCGACTACAGAGCAGTCGCTCGGTTAACTCAGCTTCCACGGCGCTCGATAAGCGCGGCCCAATAGCTTGCTCGCTTCGGCGTCGCCCACGATCACTTCTTTCTTCGCGTCCCATTTGATCTTGCGGTCGACGAGGATAGCGAACGTGTCCCGCGACTGTCGCACGGGGGAGACCGAATCGCCCGGCCCGGTTACGCCAATCATCAACTCTGCGTGGCCTCGACGACGCGATTGCGCTGGCCAATGCGACCGCCTACGGCCCCAGTTCCGGCCACATCACGCTCCCGTTCGACGAAGCCATCGCTTGCGTCACGCACCTCAAGAGCGGCGCCGTTAACATCAACGCAGTGCCGGTCTCCTGCATCGAAAGCTAGCTCTTCGGCGCATCAAGGACAGCGGTCTTGGCGGTATGGAAGGCGCCATCGGAGCATTCAAGTCTTTCAAGTTTGTGAAATTGTTCTCGCTCCGTTGAAAGAAAGTGGTTGATGAGGTTCGAGGCGGCTTGACGCAGGCCGAAGTGGACCGCATCGTTACACCCGATTGAACACAACTCAAATCCAGTTGAACCCTTGCGGATGCGAAGCCACGACTCGCGAGCACGCTGTCGGGACCGCTCAAGAAGGAGGCATCCAAGCTGGCAAGAGACCTCTACTGAACCAACCGCTCAGCGAGCGTGATCTTCACCTAGAGACGGTGGCGTTCCACGAGGCTGGGCATGCGGTTGCTGGCGTTTGTTTACGGCGCAGGTTCTCCAGATTGTCGGTGGTGCCTGTTGATGGCGAACCGAAGGGCTGCAAGTGGGCTCACGATGCAGAGTGCGAGTGCGACCGCATCATCTGTGACTTGGCTGGAGCAAGGGCTCAAGTGCACTACTACCCACAGTCTATCCCGCCGGAGCGATTACGCCTGTTTCGCGAGAGGATCGTGCTGCCTCCGGAACAGTGGAACTTCTATGACGGAACTGGATGGATAGAGGATCTCCAGCCTGTGCTCAGTCTGCTTCAAAAGCCAGACTGGCCACTTCGTGGGCGGAGCAGGACCGTGCCGGCTGGAATCACAGTGAGTTCCGTCGATCAGCAACTCAGATCCTTTTTCCAGCGCCAGACCGTCTCGGCTGCAATACTCTGCGTAAGGTCTACTCTGATGGATTCGCAGGTAATTCGAGGTGAGGCAGCAGATGAGTTGGTCTGGCGCATCGAAGCTTACCTTGGTTCCGAAGACTTCGACGCTGTCATACCGGCTATTCTGCGTGAACAGGCATGAGGTCAAAGCAACGAGCGTTCTTGAAATGGGCCGAGGCGGGAGCAGAAGGTTGGCCCCAGATAAAAAGAGGTCGGCTCTCGATCCCAGTTTTATACTTTGCCGTTCAAGAAGGAGTAGCGGAATATCTGCGGTCTGGCGACATCCTGCCACTCCGCCGCTTCCTCGAGGAGGCCGTTAGGCTCGTTCCGCGCGGTAACACGAACAGGTCGCAGTTGCTGAGAGAGCTCGCTGAAGTTTACGGGTTCGTAGGGGATTTCGAAGCGGCTTGGCGACTCTGCGTCGAGAATGGGTTGGACACCTGGGAGGGCAATTACTTGGTGTTTGCGGTCCGCTGCCCTTGGCGAAAGTTCAAAGCGCATCAGGCGTACTGTTATGTGGGGCGCCTCGGCTTGACCGACTTCGGGCACAATCATAAACAAGAAATACTTCCTTTGGTCGAAGCCGAACTGGACCGTTTCGAGCTGCAGGAAGGCAAAAACATTTTTGACTTCTACTTGAGTATTTCTGCCGAGATCGTTCGACGCCTACAAACAGTCCCCAACTTAGAATTTTATCAGGAACCCAAAGGAGCAGACGCGTTTGAGAAGGAGGAATTCCGGAAGAGAATCTTGAACGATTATAAGCAACATCTGCAACTCGCCCTCGACCCCTTCGAGAGCCGCCTCAAAACTCTTTTTGAAAACGAGGGTGAGTATGATGCCGCAATGGCAGAAGCCTTCTCACGCTTACGGGACAACCTGTCGTATTCTCCCGTTTCCAACCACGAGTTTCTCTATGGTCACTTCTACGCCATCTGCACGGGTTCTGATGCACCTGGGAAACCGGAACTGCGCGAAGTGTTCGCGGATGGAAAACATCAGGTGCCGCTTCCCATTATACCTCAACCGATCCTCACCTGCTTGTGCAAGCATGTCAGGAACATCTTCCGGGGAAGTGAGAACAAGCTCCGGCAGACACTCGACTTGCCCCGAGTCGGGCAAGGTTGGGTCTCTGAGGCAAGTTTGTTAGCGCGGTTAAAAAAGGAATTCCCTGATGAAATAATCGTTCACCACGCAAGACCAAAGTGGATCGAGCGGCAACATTTGGACATTTACTTCCCACGCGTGAACCTGGCTGTTGAATACCAAGGGGTGCAGCATGAGCGTGCTCTGCCGTTCTTCGGAGGCGATGCAGGTCTTCAGGTGCGGAAAGGACTGGATCAGAGAAAAAAAGAACAGTGCCGCGCAAACGGCTGCCTTTTGGTTGAGGTATTTCCTGATGATCCCGGGAATTTGGTTGTGGAGCAGATCAGGGCACGGCTCACTCTGACTGGGCAGGAGTCGCCCGAACCTTCCGTGCTTCCCGCAGGGGACCGACTCCCAAGGACCTCCGAGCAAAGGAAGGAGAAGATGGTCCCTCCGGCTCCGCCCAGTTCCGAGCGAACGCGGCCGGCTTCGAGGTCTTGGAAGGAGAGCTTAGGCAAGGACGACTTGGCCGCCTGCGCTCGCCACGGCGACGACCGCCTGATTCGCAAGCTGGCCGAAGAAGGCGCAGCGATCGAGACCTTCCTGAGCGGCGAGAAGGAAACACTCCTTTTCGTTGCATGCAAAGCGGGCAACATCGAGACAACCAGGGCTTTGCTTGAACTCGGATCTGACCCCAACCTCCGTGACTTTCGCGGTGCCTCCGTTCTTTCAAAGATTTGCAACCGACGGGGCGTTCGCCCTACGCCGGAGATCGTCAGACTCCTGCTCGCGCGAGGAGCCGACCCGAACCTGCACGGCCGGAGGGCCTGTGCGATCTTCGACCGCTGCGGCTATGCGAGACCGATGATTGGTTGCGCCATCGACTCGTTCTTGGACTGCGCTAAGGTTTTGCTCGAAGCTGGAGTGAACATCAACCAACGGCAACCGGGAAACCTTATGACTCCGTTGATGAGTGCTTGTCATGCGTGCTGCCGGCAGCAGTTTGATTGTCGTTCGCTCGAAACGATTCGCTGGCTGGTGGAGAACGGCGCGAGCTTGAAGATGCGTTCAATCGATTGCCGCAATGCGATGGACTTTGCTCTGGGTGGAACAAGTCATGAGGTGACCGCCGAACCAAGACTCTCGGATCTCGCCCCACCGGAGATTCTGCGGTTCCTTTATGAGGCGGGCGCGCACCCCGCTTTTGTCTTCGAAGGCGTACTCGATCGGCTTGCTGAAAAGAATTTTTCCTGGTGAGTGTTCTTGGAGCGCTTTCGAAAGGGAGGATTTGCCGTATCGCGAATCCGTACGCCTTTGACGGCAGCGTCTGGGCTCGGGTGTGGATGCCGAACTGTAGGCCCAGGGAGAGAGCGCTTTGAGAGTGGCGGGAGGAGAGCTCGCAGGGATCTTTCTCAGAACTGGTCGCTGGTTTCGGGCACCCTCGCCTCGCGTTGCTGAATTACAGGAACTAGGAAATGAGTCCCTTGCGTAACAGGAATTGAAGTAGCCCTTCCAACGCCGTAGGAGTGGGGAGGCCCATGTGTCTGAAATGATTGCTCAATCTGCGATCTCGCTTGTCCTGCCTTAGCGAGGACAAGCAGGGACGCTCTGGGTGTGTGGCCCTCCATTGGGCGATCAACTCTCGTTCCGCCATTGCTGCGCGGGAAAGTTCGATGTCCAACGTCGCGATTAGGCGAAGGATCACGTCTGAGAATCCAACCACTCCACGGAGACTGATCTGCACGGCGTGTTGCTGGTCTATTGGATAGTGTTCCGGTACCTCTTTCATGCCGAGTTGAGCGGTCGTTGCCACCGTTCTGAACGCAGCGAAGGCGTTCTCGGTCCGCTGATCGGGGATGCCGTTCTGGTGGATGAACGTATTGCGACACTCTTTGAAGTAGCGATAGCAGAGCATCAGAGCTTGGATATGCTTCAGCGCGTAGCGTTCGTTGCGTTGCAGGGACGGATAGATTGAAGCCTTGATCACTGGAGATTCTGCTGCCGTGATCGCCGTGATTGCAGCCGACACGCCGCGACGCTTCCCTCGTGTCGTTAGATCGGGATACTGGAGATCGTCTTCTTTCGCCTTGCATCTCGCTCCGAGCACGGTGAGCACTTGAGCTGTCCAACTTTCATAAACGGCACATAGGTTGACCAAAAGAACCCGCGCAAAAGTACACCTCTGGTCGTCCCAAGTTTGTTCCTGACAAGCACGGCGAATATTCCCGCGATCACCTTCGCTTCCTGCTGCGAACCGCTGGCACAGTTCTTCTGGAGTGGCATCGGGGCACACTTGCAAGAAGCCTTGAACTTGCCAGCGAAGGTTCCACATTGCCGCCGTGGTCGGCCAAAGGAAGTCGTAGAGTCGCGTGACCTCTGCAAAGGCCTCCCTCGAACAGCGAAAGAAGAGATTTCGATGGGTTAGCGGCTGCACAGGTTCCTATAAAGACAGACCAACGGTGACGAACGCACGAAACGAGGACCTTCTTTGATTTCTACGTAATCGAATCCCTTGGCTAAACCGCGGATGTCCTCGTTGCCATCATCCTCAGGTGCGCCGGCGAAGCGGCGGGGGCCGAGGACGCATCAACCTGACGGCTGCTTAGGTGAACCGGGCGACCGGACCTCACGCGGAGGGACACGCGCCGTTCTTGCGCAGCGCGATCCATCGCACATGAGAACGAACGTTCGCCGCTGTCCGTCGGGGCAGCCGAGTTAGGGCATTCGACCCGGTCTCCCCTCAGGTAGGAGAATCGTGCTTCCTCATGGTTTGGAGCCAATCAACTCAGCTTCCACGGCGCACGATAGGGGCGTCCCAGCAGCTTGCTCGCTTCGGCGTCGCCCACGATCACTTCTTTCTTCGCGTCCCATTTGATCTTGCGGCCGACCCGCATGGCGATGAGGCCGAGATGACCGGGGATGAGAGAGTGATGCGCCACTTCGATGGGCGTGATCGTCGGCTTCCGCGACTTCACGGAATCGAGGAAGTTGCGATAGTGGTCGTTTGACTTGATGAGCGAGACTTTGCGCTGATCGTCGGGCACCCGCTTCATCTCCTCCCACTCGGGCTTGGAGGCCTCGAAACCGCCGCGGTCCACCCACACCCAGCCATCGGTGCCGATCCATTTGGTGCCGCCGCGAATGTCCGGGTGCCCGCCGGCGATCACCATCGTAACGTCGTTCGGATATTTGAGCGTGCAGCGATATTTCGTGCAGGTGTTCCACAGAGCATTTTGGGGCGGGAACTCCCCGGTGCCCTCGATCTCGGACGGGCCGGTGTCGTCGAAATCGAGGCCCCAGTGCGCGATGTCGCCGTGATGGCCGATCCAATCGAGCAACTGGCCGCCGCCCGTGTTGTAATTCCAGCGCCAGTTCATGTGCACACGGGCCTCGATGTAGGGCTCCACTTTTGACGGGCCAATCCAGGTTTCATAGTCAAGCTCGGCTGGCGGCTCGGACACGGCGGAATTCCATGCGGGAGTTCCCGGTACAACGGTGGCCAGATACCTACCGTTTTCGGGCGGTTGGCCTAACTTTTTCAGTAGCGCCGGCGCGGTGCCCTTGAAGTCATGGTGGCCAGCGGGAAGGCCCACCTCGACGCGCGTGATTTTGCCGATCAGCCCATTGCGGACGATCTCGGCACCCTTGTGGAAGTTCGCCGTGGAACGTTGCCAGGAGCCGGTCTGCCAGATGCGTTTGTTCTTCTGAACGGCCTTCACCATGGCTTGCTGTTCGGCGATGGTGCGTGCGAGCGGCTTCTCACCGTAGATGTCTTTCTTGCGATTGGCCGCTTCGATCGAGGCCAGAGCGTGCCAATGGTCCGGGATGGCGAGCATGACCGCGTCGATGTCGTCACGCGCCATCATCTCGCGGTAGTCGTGGTAAGCCTTGCAGTCCTTGTTGGCGTAGTGCTTGTTGATCGTGTCCACGGCCTGTTGGAGCGGACGTTTGTCGAGGTCGCAGGCGGCGACGACCTGGCAATCTTTCTCTTTCATCAACCCGCTGGTGTTGCCGGGGCCCATCATGCCCCAGCCGACGATGCCGACGACGATGCGTTCCGAAGGCGCGGGTTTGCCCTCCGCTCCGAGGGCGCTGGCGGGGATGATCGTGGGCGCAGCGAGCGCGGCGCCGGTCGCGGCGAGAAAACGGCGACGCGTGATGGGTGTGCTAAGCGAAGGAGTCTTCATAGGTGCGCAAGGATGCCGGACAGGCCGGGAGAATTCGAGAAGAAAATATGGCCGGTATGTGGCGCCGAATCGCGGCCCTACGGTTGACGGGCCGGCACCAGCCGCAACGCGCGCACGTCGGCCAGCTCTCGCTTCAGCGGGCCGTCGGGGCGCATGACGATGCGGTTGAGGCCGGCGCGCAACGTGAGATGGCCGCAACGGTATTCGCGAAAGCGGTCGTAGCCACCGGAAGATTCGACGGGGCCTCCCGTCTTGCTGCCTTCGGTTTCGATGAGGAACTTGTCGCCAGCGGAGGCGTCATCAGCGGCGAGGGTGACGAAGACTTCGTAAGTGGCGGCGCTCGGCGCTTCGACGCGCCATTCGGCGATGTCCTGGTCGCGGCGCCACGGGGCAAGGATGTCGAGCGAGGGGCGGTAGGCGAGTTCGCGTCCGTAAGTCGTGGCCAAGTGGGCAGGCAAGGCGAGTTGGCCTTTTTCGTCAGGGCGGATGGGAGCAGGTTTGTCGTCACCGGCAGGGACCGCCGCGGTCGATTCCTTCAGTTCATCCGCGGTCCAGGAGAGAGACCGTGACTCGGTTTGCTGCCGCACCGTGGCGACGAGACCAGGATCGACTGGCTTCGCCGTGTTTCCCCACGCGTGGCCCACGTAAGTGAGGATCGCGGCAATCTGCTCATCGTCGAGGGCAGCGCCAAAGCCGGGCATCGCCAGATTCCAACGCTCGCCCTTGACTTCGATGGGGCCATACAGGCCGTGCAGGACGATGCGTGCGAGTCGTTCGATCGGACCGTGAATCCATTCGCTGCCGCTGAGCGGAGGCGCGACGTTCGCCAAGCCGCCGCCGTGAGGCTGATGACACGCGGCGCAGAGCAAGGCGAACTGCTGCTCGCCGGTTTCGGCCCGCCGCTGTTCCTCCAGGGTAAGCGGCTGGACATCGAGCGCGGCGGGCCGCAGGGAGGACGCGCCCGGCCAAGTGAAGAACGCGAGCAGGCGAAAGGCGTGCTCGCGGAGTGTCTCGTCGTCAGAGTGGGCCAGCCTCGTGAGCACCGCCGGCTCCTTTGGCAGTTGAAGCGGTCGAATGTTCTGCAAGTCGCGCGGGACGGCGGCGAGAATTCCGTCGAGGATCGCGTCCCGTCTCCAGGTTGGCCCCGCGAGGAGGGTCCCGAGCACTTCCAGCAAACGTGAAATCCGCTCCGGCTCAGCCTCGTCAATGACCGCCTGCGCGAGCACGCTCATCATCTGCCGCCGGTGATCGGAAGTGTTCTGCCACTCCGGACGGAAGAGCAGGCGCACGAGAAAATCCAGTTCGCGCCCCTGCAAACCGGTGAGCGCGGCGCTCCGGAAAAGCGCGTGCTCGTTGGCGGTGACCATCTCGGCCATGAGCGCGTCAGTGTGTTCGGTGTTGAACGCGCCCAGCGTCAGGAGCGTTTGCAGACGGACCAACAGGCTCGGGTCAGACGCGAGCTTCTCGAGTTTCGCGAACAAACCCATCCGCTGCGACTCGGCTCGGGGAAGATCCGTCCTCCCCGACGTCAGGAGTCCCTCGGCGAGTCGGACAGCGGCAGCGCGCACTCGCTTGTCTTCGTCCTCCATCACCGCGAAGGCCATCCGCCATTCGAGCTTCTCCATTCCATCAAGGGTCCACAACGCATGGAGACGGCCAAGCGGCGACCCGTGTGATGCGACTCGGCGGAGCGCTGAAACCGCTGCTTTGTCGCCACGCTCCACGAGCAATCGCTGCGCAGTGAGCCGCCACCAGCCGTTGGAATGATTCAAGGTGTCGGCGAGCTGCGCGGAGGAAGCGGACGCCAGCCGCAGCCGCTTCCGGTTGATCGGCTTGCCTTCATAGACGACGCGGTAGATGCGGCCCATGTCATTGCCCGTTTCAAGATTTCGCTCCTGGACCTGCTTCTCGAGCCACGGCGCGAGGAAGATCACGTGCTCGATGATACCGTGATACATGTCGGCGATGTAGAGCGCGCCGTCAGGGCCGACGCGGGCGCCGACGGGACGGAAGCGCTCGTCAGTCGAAGCGAGTAACTCCTGCTCGGTGGGATAGAAGCGCGCGGCTTTCAGATCAAGGTCGCCCGTGAGTTTCAGCCGGCCGATGAGATGGCCGCCGGCTTCGGGGATAAAGACGTTTCCGTACGCGTCGGCAGGAAACTGATCGCCGTTGTAGAAGCAGACGCCGGCAACGACCGTGTAAGTGCGCAGCCGGCCATCGTCGCGCAGTTCGAGGGCGCCGAGTGTGATCTGCGGCGTTGGGCGGATCGGAAAAACCTCCTGCGCCTCGCGCGCGATGTTCACGTTCACGCCGAACTGGCTGCGGTCCCCGCCGCCGCGCTGGTAGGCTTTGAGGAAATTCTTGTTCCGCAAGAGATACTCGGCAGGGATCAGGTCGGCGTGGAGCGCGGAGCTTTCGTAGCACGTCATGTAGCGGCCGAGGTCGTCGAACGTCACGCCGAATTGCCCGCGATGCACGGTCGGTTCGTCAATGAGTTTGCCGTCGATGAAGCGGTGCCGCTTCGGGCAGTCGGAGCAATGCAGCCAATTGTCGAGGCCGTAGCGCAGGCCGTTCGCCGCGTGCTGTGGATTGCCGGCGCGGCTGTACTCGCCGACTTGAGTCTTCACGTCGCAACGCAGGTCGCCGTCGGTGTCCTGGCAAAACCACAACTTCGGCGGCTCCGCCACGAGCACGCCGCCCTTCACGAAGGACAGACAGCGCGGCATGACGAGCTTGTCGAGGAACACCGTCGATTTGTCCGCGCGCCCGTCTTCGTCGGTGTCCTCCAGTACGACGACGCGGCAGATCGGATCGCCCTCGCCCGTCCCCTTCAGGTCGCGCATGTAACCTTGATACTCGACGACCCAGATGCGCCCGTCGGGATCGAACTCGAAGAAGATCGGGTTCTGTACCATCGGCTCGGCGGGGGAGGGGTTCAGGCCGTACCCCC
>ORMF010718034.1_pt1 | contig 17033 bp, 15 predicted proteins | sample 1779871 | NCBI WGS metagenome assembly ORMF01 (sample SAMEA104232316, study PRJEB22302) | groundwater metagenome | biome: forest; feature: aquifer; material: groundwater | place: USA | collected 2011-08-07 | depth 5.4 m
CGATCCGGCCACGGGCGCGCGGGCGGTGCCGATCTACCAGACCACGTCCTACGTGTTCGACGACACCGAGCACGCGGCGGCGCTGTTCAACCTGGAGCGGGCCGGGCACATCTATTCGCGCATATCGAACCCGACCGTGGCGGTGCTGGAGGAGCGCATCTCGGCGCTGGAGGGCGGCGTCGGCGCGGTTGCCACCGCCAGCGGCCAGGCGGCCCTGCACCTGACGATCGCCACGCTGATGGGCGCGGGCGGCCACATCGTCGCCTCGGCGCGCATCTACGGCGGCTCGCACAACATGTTCGTGCACACCCTGCCGCGCTTCGGCATCACCACCACGCTGGTCGACCCGCGCGATCCATCCGCGTTCGAGCGGGCCATTACCGACACGACGCGGCTCGTGTTCGCCGAGACGCTTGGCAATCCGGGCCTGGAGGTGCTGGACATCGAGGCGGTGGCGGACATCGCCCACAAGCACGCCCTGCCCCTCGCCGTCGATTCCACCTTTGCCACGCCCTACCTGTGCCGGCCGTTCGAGCACGGCGCCGACATTGTCGTGCATTCGGCCACCAAGTTCCTCGGCGGCCACGGCATCGCCATCGGCGGCCTCGTCGTCGACGGCGGGCGATTCGACTGGGCGGCCTCGGGCAAGTTCCCGACCATGACCGAGCCCTATGCCGGCTATCACGGCATCGCCTTCGCCGAGGAGTTCGGGCCCGCCGCCTTCATTGCGCGCGCCCGCGCCGAGGGCCTGCGCGACTTCGGCGCCTGCATGAGCCCGGCCAACGCCTTCTACCTGCTGCAGGGCATCGAGACGCTGCCCGTGCGCATGGCCCGCCACGTCGCCAACGCCGAGGCCGTCGCCCGCTTCCTGGAGAGCCACAAGGCGGTGGCCTGGGTGAAGTATCCGGGGCTCGAGAGCCACCCGGACCATGCGCTGGCCAAGCGGCAGATGCCGAAGGGCGCAGGCGCGATTCTGAGCTTCGGCATCAAGGGCGGGCGCAAGGCCGGCGCCAAATTGATCGAGCGCCTGAAGGTGTTCTCGCACCTGGCCAACGTCGGCGACGCCAAGAGCCTGGTGATCCATCCGGCCAGCACCACGCACCAGCAGATGAGCGCCGAGGATTTGGCCAAAGCCGGCGTCGGTGAGGACCTGGTGCGCCTGTCGATCGGCCTCGAAGATGCGCAGGACCTGACCGACGATCTCGCCCAGGCGCTTGCCGCCGCGCAGAAGGCGTGAGGCTATGGAGCTGAAGGTCGAGGCGCGAAAAGTCTATGCGGCGACGGGCGGGCGGCCGTTCGATGCCGCCAAGCCGGCGATGGTGCTGCTGCACGGCGCCGGCTGCGACCACACGGTGTGGCAGCTCCCCGCCCGCTCCTTCGCCTGGCATGGATATTCCGTGCTCGCCGTCGATCTGCCTGGGCACGGCCGCTCCGACGGGCCACCGCTCACGACCATCGCCGGCCTAGCCCAGTGGGTCGCCCGGCTGCTCGACGCGGCCGGCATCGCCACCGCCACCCTCGCCGGTCACTCCATGGGGGCCGCGATCGCGGTCGAGGCTGCGGCCCTGCTCGGGCCGCGCATCGCGCGCGTCGCGCTACTCGCCGGGGCCGCGGCCATCCCCGTGAACAGGGACCTGCTCGCCGCCGCTGAAGCGGACCCGCCGCGTGCCTACCGGATGATGACGGCGTGGGTGCACGGGAGCGGCGCCAAGCTCGGCGGCAATCCCGCTCCGGGCCTGTGGATGACCGGCGGCACGTTCGCCCTCTTCGCGCGCAACCAGCCGGGCGTGCTGCACGCCGATCTCGCGGCCTGCGCTGCGTGGTCCTCCGGCCCCGACGCGGCCCGCAAGCTGAGCTGCCCCGCGCTGGTGGTGATCGCCGAGAACGACATCATGACGCCGGCGAAGGCCGGCCAGGAGCTGGCCCGGCTGATCGCCGGCAGCCGCCCCGTGCCCCTCCCCGATTGCGGCCACATGCTGCTGGCGGAGGCGCCCGACGCGGTGCTCGATGCGCTGACCGGTTTTTTTGCCGCCGCGAGAGAATGGGCTTGACGCAATCGTTGCCCGATTGCTCTGAATGGCACAGCCTTGTCTATCTCTCAGAACGCGATCGATCATGTCTCCTCCGGCACCTGCAAGGGCACAGGCCGACGATTGGTCGCGGCGCGGCTCTGCCGCCATCGATGCACAGGACCTGCCGGCCGCCAAGAAATGCTTCAAGCGTGCTGTCGAACTCGATCGCGGCAACGCACAGCGCCATTTCCACCTGGCGATTGTTCTCGAGGCGCTGCAGGAATTCGCCGCCGCGGCGGAGCAGCTGACCGAGGCGTTGCGGATAGACCCGCATCAGCCCGACGCGGCCCGCCGCTTTTCCGCGCTCGTCACCAGGCAAATTCTGCCGGAAACCGCGCGACTCAACCCGGCGGGGCTGATAGCGGCGCTGCAGCATGAAGCGGCCAGCCAGGATTTGGTCGCCGATGCTGTGATTCGCTACCTGTCTTGCAGGGATCCACTTCGCGGTGTTCTCGAGCTGGGCCGGTCCAAAGGGTGGGAAGCGGCGGCTCGCGGTCTCTGCCTCAAGAGAACCAGTCCGCTCCTGAGAAATGACGTTTTTCTCGCGCTTCTGCGCAGCGGCGTCATCAAGAGCCCGGCGCTCGAGCAGCTGCTGACGGCTCTGCGTCGCGTCCTCGTTCTGGAGCTGCCGCTGCAGCGGCTCGCGGACGGTGAGCTTGCCCAGTTCGCCCTTGCACTCGAACAGCAGTGCTGGGTGAATGAATACGTTTGGATGGTGAGCCAAGAGGAGGCGCGCGTCATAGGCGAGCAACAGGTTTCCGTTCCTGAATTCCTCGCTGGCGACGTCGAGCAAGCATATAGGTTCCTGCTGACTTCTCTTTACGGGCCGACATACAAGGGGCTCAGTCAGAGCGCCGCCGCAGAAAGCCTCGCCAATGTGCGACCCTGGGCCCTGCGCGACGCTCTTGCGCAGCGTCTTGCCGGATACACCGCGGAGCGGGCCCGCGCGGCCCGAATACCTCGGCTTGGACGCGTGGCGGACGCCACCTCTTGCAAGGTAGCCCTTCAGTACGAGTCCGCACCCTATCCGAGGTGGACCAGGCTCGGCATGAACCTGCGGCAGGGTGAGTTTCGCCAAGTGCTCGCCCAATACTTCAGGGCCGACCAGCTGGGCTTCATGCAGCAACCATTCGAGGTGCTGGTAGCAGGCTGCGGCACCGGCAAGGATGCCATCCAGGTTGCATTGGGCTATGGGCCGAACGCGCGCGTCCTGGCGCTGGACCTGTCCGCTTCCAGCCTCGCGTACGCCTCGCGCATGGCCGATCAGTTCGGCGTACGCAACGTGGAGTTCATTCAGGCCGATATTCTGGAGATCGGCGGCGCGCCGGACTTCCATTCGCGTTTTCGCATCATCGAGTGCGGCGGGGTTCTGCATCACATGGCGGACCCCCTGCAGGGCTGGCGCTCGCTCATCGGATGCCTGGCGCCCGGCGGGTTGATGCGCATTGCCCTCTATAGCGCGATTGCGAGGAGGAATTTCACGGCTCTGCGCAACGACCCTGCCTACCCCGGCGCCGGCTGCGATGACGCACAATTGCGCGCATTCCGGCAAACCCTGATGGGCCGGGCGGATGATCGGCTTGTCAACGACTTGAAGAGCAGTCCGGATTTTTACAGCGCCAGCGGGTTCCGGGACCTCTTGCTGCACGTCAGCGAACGATCCCTCTCCATACCGGAGATCATGACATTCCTCGCCGAGGCGGGACTTGTCTTTCGGGGTTTCCAACCCGCCCTATTCTTCGACCTCTTGCATCACCATTATCCAAATGAGCCTTGGCCCGGCTCCCTGGAGCGCTGGGCCGAGCTCGAATGCGCAAACCCAATCCTTTTTGCCGGCATGTACAAGTTCTGGTGTGAGAAGGCATAACAGAAGCGTCCGCGGACCAATGGCGGCCCGGCCCCCGCGACAAGGGCTAGGCGGCGATCGGCTCGATCATGGGCTTCGGCGCGGGAACGGGGTGGATCTGGCGCGTTGGCAGCGTCATGGCCGCGCCCACCTCCGCGATCAGCTGGAGCAAGTCGTCCTCGGCTGCCTCCAGAGCATCAGCGGCGGCCAGGTGCAGGTGGGCGGCCGTCTCGGAGCGCCAGACGGTGCACTCCGCCCCGTCGGGCAGGCGCTCGGCAGGACCGGGCTCGCTCGCGGCAAAGCCATTCGACGCCGGCCGCAATCTCGGCACCATCCTCTGGCCGAGGCGCGTCAGTGCGGCCAGCGCAGCAAGGCCGGCGGTGGTCGAGCGCCACGCCAGCGCCGTGATCCAGTCGCGTCGAGAGCCTACGTCCGAGAGGTGCATGCAAGGTTTGGCGGAAGCGTTGCGGGTGGGCCAAGTGCCCGGTGGGACCGACGCAACGACCGATCGAAGCGCTTCCGACGCGTGGAAGCGCAAACGGAAGATGAAAAAAGATGGTAAAGAATTGGTTAACTCATGACGGTTTAACCGTTCCGGTGGGGCCGCGAAAGCTCGCTCACCGCCGGCCGGCGTAGCGGTAGTGGCCGGTGATCTTCTCGGCAAACAGCCAGTCCTCGGACTCCACGCCCCAGCCGCGGTTGTGGATGACGAGCGGCACGCCGGTCAGCGTCTTCTCGGCCGCAACGATGGCGATGTGCGTCTTGGAGAACCAGCCGTTCGGCATGGAGTAGGTGACGATGTCGCCCGGCTTGTAGTCGGCCGGGTTGCTGCTGGTGGGCAGGCTCCTCCCGGCCCGGGCGAAGAAGCGGCGCAGGGTGTCGACGCGGCGGTGGTCGATGCTGGTGTCGCCGGATCCCACCCCCGCCTTGTGCACCAGCACCTGCAGGTCGATGCCGAGCGCGCGATAGGCCCGCACCACCACGTCGGTGCACACGCCGAAGTAGCGCGGCACGTCGCCCATCGGGTAGCCGATCTTGGTGTAGGCCGGGTTGTAGAAGACCAGATGCGAGGTCTGGCGCCGGGCGGCCGCGGCGAGCGCCGCGCCGAAGTCGGTGCCCGAGCTTGCCGGCTTGCGCTGGGCCGCCTGCGCCGTCTGGGCCTTGGCGATGTCGGCCGCGCCGAGGCTGGAGCGGCCCTGGTCGCGCGCCTCCGCGGCGATGCCGGCAAGGGTCGCCATTGCAACCGTCAGGTACGCAAGCCAAGCTGCGGTGCGACCCATCGCCAATCCTTTCCCGCGTCCTCGGCCCGATCCGCGGCGACGCCCAACACTGCCCAGCCGCAATGTTGGAATTTGGGCGGGCAGGCACCTGTGGAGCTTCGCCCAATGCGCAAGCCTCAATCCGGCACGTACATGACCGACGCGCTGAGGCTCTTGCCCGGCTTCACCTTGATCAGCTTGTTTCTCTTGCCGATCTCCAGCATCAGCCCCTGATAGTGCTGCTTGCCGAAATACGCCTTGGCGCCTTTCTTGTTGAAGCCTTTGATCTGCTGCAGCTGGCGCTCGATTTCCTTTCTGGCGACGTGCTTCATGGGGGTCCCGCTTGCGATCCTCACGACGGCTCGCTCCGCCTGTGCAATCAGGCCCTCGTCATCCTGCCGGGAACGCTTGCCAACCTGGTCTCCGGCAGGGGGAGCAGCCTTCGGCGCAGGAGACGGCTCCTTCGTCACCGCACCATTGGCTGGCGCTGGCCGGCGCCCCTTGCGCAAGCCGAGCAGACCCTTTTCGGCTCGCTTGTAGGTCAGCGCTTCGCTCAGCTGTCGCAGCGGCACCAGCACATCGGCAAAGATTTTGAAGGCGGTGTGTGCCTCCATCCTCGCCTCGTTGACGAGCACCGCCGAGGTCTTGCGCTTCTCCGTGAGCCGTTGCAGCACCGGGACGAAATCGCTGTCCGTGGTGAACAGAATATACTCCTTGATCTCAGGCACCTTCCAACACGACTCGACGATGTCCAGCGCCATGCGGATGTCGGCGCCGTTCTTCATGGAGGAGAACTTCTCGCACAAGACGACCTCGAAACCCGCCGCCTCGAACGCCTCCCGGTGCCGTTCCGCTGCGGAATTCCAATAGATCCTCTTCAATACCAACTTGCGCCTGCCGCCAGGCTCGTGGAACTTGCCGTCCTCGAGCCAATCGAGCAGGGCGGCGATGCCATGGGGCGACGCCCGGGTGGCGATGTTCTCGAAGTCAATGAAGAGCGCGCTGCGTCGTCGCTTGCTCCACATCGTGCCCGTCCTCCCTCGCGCTTCTGCCATCGCTAGACAGGCAACATTGTACAGTCAATCGGCGCGGGCGTTGGGGTAAACGGGGCAACCTCGGGCTCCGATGGCCCTTGACCTGACGCCCCATCCTCCCCTTATTCCACCTGCCAGCCGGCCGGACGGCCGCTGCCGGGGTAGCGGGCTTTGCGGCCCAGACCCGGTGGAGGAAAGTCCGGGCTCCAGGGATTGACGGTGGCGGCTAACGGCCGCCGGGGGCGACCCCAGGGAAAGTGCCACAGAAATCAAACCGCCGGCGTGGGGTGACCCACACAGGCAAGGGTGAAACGGTGCGGTAAGAGCGCACCGCGCCTGCGGCAACGCAGGCGGCACGGCAAACCCCACCGGGAGCAAGACCGAATAGGGGCGGCATGGGTGTCGGGGGCAACCCCGGCATCCGAGCGAAATCCCGGCCGCCGCCCGGGTTGGTTGCTCGAGGCGCGGAGCAATCCGCGCCCCAGAGGAATGGCCGTCGCGGAGACACCCTCTCCAGACAGAACCCGGCTTACAGGCCGGCTGGCACTATTACGATGGCCGCTGTTCAACGGACGCGCGATCTGGCACGGTTGGGCCATGACCACCATAACGCTAGAGAAAGCCCAGCAAGACCTGCCCCTTCTCGTCGAGCGCGCGCTGGCCGGTGAGGAGATCGTCATCGAGGCGGCGGGGGCGGCGGCCGTCAGGCTCGCTCCCATCGCGCCGGCTATGGACCAGCCCGTGCCGTCGGGCGCAAGCTACCGTGGGCGCGGCGCGCTCAAGGGGAAGCTTGTCGTCGGGCCCGAGTTCTTCGAGCCGCTGAGCGACAAGGAGTGCGGCATCGGCAGCCAGCCCGGTGCGGCGTGAAGTTGCTGCTCGACACGCATGCCGTGCTGTGGTGGTTCGCCGACGATCCCGCGCTTCCGCGCCAGGCCATGAACGTGGTGTGGTAAGGCCACGCGATCTGCGCGGCGCGCCCCGTGCTGTGCCGGGGTTGGTTGCTCGAGGCACGGAGCGATCCGCGCCCCAGAGGAATGCCCGTCGCGGAGGTAACTCTCCGGACAGAACCCGACCAATAGGCCGGCTGGCAAAATTTGAAGGGAAGTGTTGATATCCTTCGCTTGCGCGCGGTCGTGTCTTACACTATGTACCCATTAACATTGAGCGAGGCGCGGGATGAAACTGCCGTCTGGAAATGAGGTCGAAGTGCTGCGGTTGCTCGTCGGCGGGCGAGAGCTGTATGGCCTCGAAATGATTAAGCGATCGAAGGGTGCCCTGAAGCGCGGTTCGATCTATGTCGTGCTCGGTCGGATGGAAGATCAGGGGTTCGTCAAGGGCCGTGAGGTGAAGGAGGAAGGGGCGCCAGGTATGCCGCGGAGGCTCTATCGCATCACTGGGCAGGGCCAGCGCGCGTTAGCCGCCTGGGAAGCTGCACAAGCCGCGTGGGATGCCGCACCAATGGGCGCCCTCAAGCCGGTGGGGGCCTGACCATGGGCGATAACGAAGAAGAGGAGCTCAGAAACCTTGCCATATCGATGACGTTGCTTGCAGAGAAGGCGAGGCATGAAATCGCCCACCACCGACTTCAACAGCTTCGAAAGAGATTAGGACCGGCCGCATTTGTAAACGACGTGTGGGGCGTCATCTCTGGGGCCACTACAGCTTTTCTTTCAGTCTTCGGCCATTGGAGTGGCCGCGCCGTCCATCGCCCGCCGGGCGCAAGGCTCGACGCGTTCTCTTCGTTCTTCTTTTCAAAGCGCACCTACCAGACCGTGCTCAAGCCCTACCTCGCTGAACTACAGGAAGAGTACTTTGAGGCGCTCAAGGAAGGGAGATCGCGGAAGGCGCGGTGGGTACGGCTGCGCGGCGTAGTTTGCTTCTGGTCGCATGTCCTGCTCCAGCTTCCGGTCTCGGCTACTAGACTGGCGAAGAAGCTCTGGACGGTCTCGGGGGGCTAGGCTCACCGTGCACGCCGGCAGTTAAGTTCAATCTCGGGGGAGACGCTCGACGTGCCGAGTTCGGTGGCAATCCCGCTCTGGCTCGCCATCCTTCTCGGCGCGCTGGCAGCGATCGCCCTGATCGACCGGCTGTTCGCGCCGGCGTTTCGCTGGTGGCTGCGGCGGCGGGTCAACCGCGCCATCGACGAGCTCAACCAGCGGCTCAAGCTCAGGATCCCACCCTTCAAGCTCGCACGCCGGCGCCAACTGATCGAGCAGCTGATGTTCGACCCTGGCGTGCTGAAAGCCGTGGAGGACGAGGCCAAGGCCCGCGACGAGCCCAAGACCGTGGCGCTGGCGCGCGCCCGCCGCTACGCGAAAGAGATCGTGCCGGCCTTCAGCGCCTACACCTACTTCCGCGTCGGTGCGTCGCTGGCCAGGCGCATCTCGACCTCGCTCTATCGCGTGCGCGTCGGCGCCTTCGACGAGCAGGCGCTCTACAACGTGCCCCCGGACGCCGCCGTGGTGTTCGTCATCAATCACCGCTCCAACATGGACTACGTGCTCGTCACCTATCTGGTGTCGGAGAGCTCGGCGCTGAGCTATGCGGTCGGCGAATGGGCGCGGGTGTGGGCGCTGCAGAGCCTGATCCGCGCCATGGGCGGCTATTTCGTGCGCCGCGACAGCTCCAACCCGCTCTACCGCCGGGTGCTGTCGAGCTACGTGCAGATGGCGACGGCGTCGGGCGTCGCGCAGGCCGTGTTCCCCGAGGGCGGCCTCACGCGCGATGGCTCCTTGCGCCCGCCCAAGTTGGGGCTGCTCAGCTACATGGTCTCGGGCTTCGATCCCAACGGCGCCCGCGACATCGTCTTCGTCCCCGTCGGCATCAACTACGACCGCGTGCTGGAGGACCGCATCCTGGTGGCGGCCGCCACCACGCCCAAGGGCGAGCGGCCGCGCTTCGGCTTCAACCCGGTGGTGCTGACAGCATTTCTGGCGAAGAGCCTCTGGCTCCGCCTGCGCGGGGCCTGGCATCGCTACGGCTACGCCTGCGTCAGCTTCGGGGCGCCGCTGTCGCTGCGCGCCTACATGGCTGCGCGCAGCATCGACTTCCGCGCGCTCCCCGAGGCGCGGCGCTTTGCCGAGATCGAGCGCCTGGGCCAGAAGCTGATGGAGGCGGTCGGCCGCGTGGTGCCGGCGCTGCCTGTGTCGCTGGTGGCGACCGCCATGCTGGCGGGCGGCGAGCGCGGGCTCACGAGCTTCGAGCTCAAGGGCGCGGTGTTCGAGCTGATGCGCCGGCTGCAGGCCCAGGGCGCGCACGTGCACATCCCCCGCCAGGACCAGGAATATGCGGTGGAGGTGGGCTTGCGGATGCTGACCCTGCGCCACCTGGTGGCGGAGGCGGACGGCGTCTACCGGGTGAACCCCAAGGAGACAGCGCTGCTCGCCTTCTACGCCAACGCCATCGCCCACCTGCTGGCGGCGGACGGCGCCGGCGTTCAGGCGGCAGCCGCACAGCCCGCGGCTGGCCCTCGCGCGATCTCCATTTGATGCGGACCGGCTACTTCGCGAACCCCGGCGGCACTTTTTGCCACGCGTAGCCCGCACGTCCCTTGCGCAGCCCGTACTCGAACAGCTTGGCCATGTAGGCTCGATCGAACGGGGCCGTATAGGGTTGCTTGAAGTCGTCGCCGATCAGGGCGAGATTGAAGTCGATGCGATCCCGCTGCGCCGTCGTGTAGATGCGATAGAGGTCGCCGACACCGTTGCTCGCGATCATGGTTTCGATCGCGCGCTCGGCGATCGCCAGGGTCTTGCGCTCCACCTTCTCCGGCGAGGGCGAGGCGCGGCCATTGCGAATGATGTAGGCGATCGGTCGCGAGGTCGTATCTTCCCGCCGAAGAACATTGCCGAGCTGGAGCGAGGGCGGGTAAAGGAAAATTTGGGAGACGGTGCCGCCATCGACATGCATCTCCTGGTGCTTGGCCTGGTCGAACAGGACGTCGATCATGACCGGGGGGAACAGGCCCGGTATCGCTGCCGACGCGAGCAGGATCTTGCGCACGAGCTCCAGGCGTCGCGGCTGACCGCTTGCCGCAATCGCACCGATATTCCAGATCACTAGCTTGCCGGTGTCCAAATTGGTGGTGGACACCAGCAGCAGCCTTCCCTTTTCATACTCTTCGGCAATCCGATCGAGGATCTTGATGTCCAGATACTTGGTGATCGATTGATTGAGAGGCCCGCTGTCCATCAGGGCGTCGTTGTTGACGGCCGACAACAGGAACCGCTTGCTCGTGATGACATCGGCAGGCTCGGTCCCCGTATATATTTTCTTCAAGGCCCAGTCGTACTCGCTGCCGAGGAACGCGAATGGGGCGGCGAGCGCGCCGGTGCTCGTGCCGGTCACGATCTTGAACTGGGGACGGCCGCCGCGTTCGCTCCAGCCGACCAGCAAGCCCGCACCGAACGCGCCGTCCTCCTGGCCGCCCGATAGCGCAAGCAGATTGTTCGAGAGCCTTGGCCATTCGCGCGTGAGCGATTGCCAGATCTCCCGTTTCAGGGCCTCGCCGTCGTCGCCGTCGAAGCGCGCATTGGCGATCTGGAGAAAGGAGACCGCTCCGATACCCGAAGGAACTGCATCCAGCCGCGCAGGCGCGCCGCAGCCGGCAAGCAACACGCCTCCGGTCGCAACGGCCAAGACAAGCCAAGCTACGCGCAGCAAACGCACATGCGGTCCCCTTTTTTCGTGGGCTACCATCACTCTACGACGATAAACCGAAATGGTTGACGCAAAGGCAGCGCTAGCTTCAGCGCGTATCGATCGCCAGCTTCGCTACCTGCCGGAGGGCTGGGTCCGCAGTGAGACACGCCGTCATCGGCGCGGGCACTTCGTTGCCGGCATAGCCAAGACGAGCAATGACGACCAAATCCGGCGCCGCGCCGGCGCGCGTCGTGATCCCCGACGCCACATCGAGGAAGACCGATGCATAACACCACCGATAATCCTGTTCGGTGCCGGTCGTATCGCTCGCCACAAGCATGACCTGATGCGCGGACACTGATTTCGGCTGGTCGCCGGCAGCGATTGCGGGGGCCTTGCGTGCAGCGGGCTTCGGTGCATGCGGGAGTAATGTCGCAGGCATGGCAATGCTTGCCAGCTTCGGGCCTGCAGGTGTTGACGGCGGGGGCTCGCGCAGCTCCGGTGCGTCAACCGGCCCACCGAGGCCGTGTGGCCTTGTCTCCGCCCCAGGCGCGAGCGTCGCTGCAATCGTCGCCGTTCCGCTCAACCCGTCGTCGCGGCGCCAAAACAGCCTGTGGCCGGCTTGCTTCAAGCGCATGCAGCTCGGCTGCGCGTCCAGCCATTTGAACCATTTCTGGCAGAGCCTGCCGTCGGCGACCCACCATCGCCCGCGATCCGTCTGCGCGCCCAGATAGGACTCGAGCCCCCCGGCCTTTCCGGACATGAGGCCATTTGCTTGATAGGTGATCGGGACGGCAATGCCGAACGGCGTGTCGAGGTGAACCGTCTTGCCGGCGACAGCTTGCTTCAGGGTCGCGTCGTCAAGGGCCACGGGCTCGGCCTGCGCCGTCCAGCCCGACAGGACCAAGACTCCAACAAAGCTAAGCTGACGCATCAACACCCCCTCGTCGATGTCGGCGATGCACGAAGGCTCTGCATAGGCCGGCCAGAAGGCTGGATTGCGGCTCGATTTGGGCCGGCCGCCACGAATGACACATGGCCCCCACGCAGGGGCCCCCACGCAGGGGCCCCATGCAGGGGCCGCCATGCAGGGGCCCCCATGCAAGGGATTGACGATCGGGGCCGGACGCGGCCACGCTGGCGCCCATGAAGCTCGAGACCGAACGCCTGCTGCTGCGGCCCTTCCGACGCACGGATGCTGCCGAGTTCGCGCAGCTGGCCGGTGATTGGGCGGTGGCGTCGAAGACGAGCGACATCCCCTACCCGTTCTCGGCGGTGCAGGCGCTGGGCTGGCTGAAGCCGGTGCGCGGGGAGGCGCGCTTTGCCATCGAGCGCAAGGGCCAGCTGATCGGCGGTGCCGGCTTCTACCGCAGACCCTCGGGCGCGGCCGAGCTCGGCTTCTGGCTCGGGCGCCATTGGTGGGGGCAGGGCTACGCCTCGGAAGCGACCCGCGCGGTGGTGCGCCATGGCTTCGCCAATCGGCGGCTGCCCGGCTTCTGCTCTGCGCATTTCGTCGACAACCCGGCCTCGGCGCGCGTGCTCGCCAAGCTGGGGTTCGAGCCCACGGGGCGCGGCCACATCGCCTCCATCGCGCGCGGCTACGACGTGGAGGCCGTCACCTACTGGCTCGACCGGCAGCGCGCCATGCTGGCGAGGCCTCCGATCGTTACGGCGGAGACTGAGAGGAATCGCTGGCGCGCCTGGCTCGGGCTGCTCGGCGACACGGCCTGAGGCGCAACGCCATGAAGTTCCTCGACCAGGCCAAGATCTACATCCGCTCCGGCGACGGCGGCGACGGCTGCGTCTCGTTCCGGCGCGAGAAGTTCATCGAGTTCGGCGGGCCCGACGGCGGCGACGGCGGCAAGGGCGGGGACGTGTGGGTCGAATGCGTCGCCAACCTCAACACGCTGATCGACTATCGCTTCCGCCAGCACTTCAAGGCCAAGAGCGGGCGCGGCGGCATGGGCAAGAACCGCACCGGCGCCTCCGGCGCTGACATGGTGATCGCGGTGCCGCCCGGCACGGAGGTGTTCGCGGAGGATGCCGAGACGCTGCTGGCCGAGTTGCTCGAGCCGGGCGATCGCGCCCGCATCGCGCGGGGCGGCAACGGCGGCTTCGGCAACGCCCATTTCAAGTCGTCGACCAACCAGGCGCCGCGCCGCGCCAACCCGGGCGAGGCCGGCGAGGAGTTCACCGTCTGGCTGCGGCTGAAGCTGATCGCCGATGCCGGCGTCATCGGCCTGCCGAATGCGGGCAAGTCGACCTTCCTGGCAGCGGTGAGCGCGGCCAAGCCCAAAATCGCCGACTATCCATTCACGACCCTGCATCCCAACCTCGGATTGGTGCGCACGCCCGCGCGCGATTTCGTGCTGGCCGACATCCCGGGCCTGATCGAGGGCGCGCACGAAGGCGCAGGGCTCGGCACGCGCTTCCTCGGCCACATCGAGCGCTGCCGCGTGCTGCTGCACCTGGTCGATGCCACGGGTGAGGACATCGCCGGCGCCTGGCGCACCGTGCGTGCCGAGCTCAAGGCCTATGGCGCGAGCCTCGAGAAGAAGAAGGAGATCCTGGCGCTCTCCAAGTGCGACGCGCTGGACGAGGCGACGCTGGCGGCCAAGGTGGCAGAACTCAAGGCCGCCGCGCGCAAGAAGCCGCTGCTCCTCTCGGCCGCCTCGGGCCAGGGGGTGAAGGAGGCGCTTGCTCAGCTGGCGCGCGAAATCGTCCGGGGCGAGGCCAAGGAGCGGGCGGCAGCCGGCGTGGTGGCCGAGCGGCGGCCGTGGCAGCCCTAGGTTGTCGGGTCGTCGATCAGCCGGTCCGGCCTGGCAAACTGCGTCAGCGCAGCCATATCGACGATCGTCACCTTGGCGCCGTCCACCTTGACGCCGAGATCGGCAAGCTCGCCGAAGGCGCGCGACAAGTTCTCCGGGCGCATGCCGAGCAGGTTGGCGAGCGCCTTGTTCTCGATCGGCAGCTTGAAGGAGCCGGGCCGCCCGATCTGCGCATCGTGCGCCAAGATCCAATTGGCCAGACGCTCCAGGCCGGTGCGCAAGCGCTGGCAAAACTCCGACCAATAAGGATCGCGCTCGTTGATTCAAGTCAATGAGCGCTTCGCCCCGACCGAAATACTTGCCGACGCCGAGAATTGATCGGTGGGTTGGGGACGGGTTTGAAGCCATGGATGCTCTGGTAGGTGTGCGCAGGGGGGATCAAAATCGGGCCCTGTGGCTTTCGACGATTGCCTTCACCGTCTGCTTCGCGGTGTGGACGATCTTTTCCATCATCGGCATCCAGATCAAGAACGACCTGGGGCTCAACGACACCCAGTTCGGACTGTTGGTCGGCACCCCGATCCTGACCGGCTCGCTGATCCGGCTGATGCTGGGCATCTGGACCGACCAGTACGGCGGCCGCATCGTCTACACGGCCGTGATGCTGTCGGCGGCGGTGGCGACCTGGCTGCTGACCTTCGCCTACGACTACCCGACGTTCCTGCTCGCGGCTCTCGGCGTCGGCATCGCCGGCGGCTCGTTCGCGGTCGGCATCGCCTACGTCTCCAAGTGGTATCCGAGGGAGAGCCAGGGCACAGCGCTCGGCATCTTCGGCGCCGGCAACGTCGGCGCCGCCGTCACCAAATTCGTCGCGCCCTTCATCATGGTCGCTTACGGCTGGCAGACCGTCGCCAACGTGTGGGCGGCAGCCATCGCGGTGATGGGGATCGTGTTCTGGCTCACGACCAAGGATGACCCGCAGCTCGAGGCGCGCCGCCGCAGCGGGGTGAAGCCGGAGTCGCTCCGGTCGATGCTCGAGCCGCTCAAGAACATCCAGGTGTGGCGCTTCTCGCTCTATTACTTCTTCGTGTTCGGCGCCTTCGTGGCCCTCGCGCTCTGGCTGCCGCGCTACCTGATGGGCGTCTACGGCCTCGACATCACCGCCGCCGGCATGATCGGCGCGTTCTATTCCGTGCCCGCGAGCCTGTTCCGCATCTACGGCGGGGTGCTGTCCGACAAGTATGGCGCGCGCCGCGTGATGTACTGGACGTTCGGCGTCTCGGTCGCCACCTGCTTCATCCTCTCCTATCCACCGACCGAATACGTCGTGCAGGGCATCCGCGGCCCGATGAGCTTCCGGCTCGAGACCGGGCTTTTCGCCTTCACCGTGACCGTCTTCGTCCTCGGCTTCTTCATGAGCTTGGGCAAGGCTGCGGTCTACAAGCACATCCCCGTCTACTACCCGCAGCATGTCGGCTCGGTTGGCGGCGTCGTCGGCCTGGTGGGAGGCCTCGGCGGCTTCGTGCTGCCGATCCTGTTCGGCGCCCTCAACGACCTGACGGGTGTCTGGCAGAGCTGCTTCATGGCGCTGTTCGCCATCTCGGCGATGGCGCTGGTGTGGATGCATATGGCCATTCGTGCCATGGAGAAGGGCGTCTACGGCGAGGAGCTCAAGAAGCTCCCCGAGCTGCCCGAGATGCAGGAGATCCACGAGGCCAAGCACGTCGGTGTGCTCGGGCCGCATCTGATCGAGGACTGGCGTCCCGAGGACAAGGAGTTCTGGCAGTCGACGGGGCGCAAGATTGCGCGGCGCAACTTGCTGATCTCCATCCCGGCGCTGCTGCTCTCGTTTGCCGTATGGATGGTGTGGTCGGTGGTGGTCGCCAAGCTGCCCGCAATCGGCTTCGCCTACACGACCGACCAGCTGTTCTGGCTCGCCGCGCTGCCCGGGCTGTCGGGCGCGACGCTGCGGATCTTCTACTCCTTCATGGTGCCGATCTTCGGCGGCCGCCTGTGGACCACGCTGACCACCTGGTCGCTGATCGTCCCGGCGCTCGGCATCGGCATGGCCGTGCAGAATCCCGACACGCCCTACTGGCTGTTCCTGGGGCTCGCCCTGCTGTGCGGCTTCGGCGGCGGCAACTTCGCCTCCTCGATGTCGAACATCTCCTTCTTCTTCCCCAAGGCCGAGAAGGGCAATGCGCTCGCCCTCAACGCCGGGCTCGGCAATCTGGGCGTCAGCGTGGTGCAGTTCGTGGTGCCGCTCGTCATCACGACCGGCGTGTTCGGCTGGCTCGGCGGCGAGCCGGTGATGGCCAAGGAGGCCGGCAAGGAGGTCTCGCTCTGGCTGCAGAACGCCGGCTTCGTCTGGGTGCCGTTCATTGTTGCCAGCGCCTTCGCGGCCTGGTTCGGCATGAACGACCTTGCCTCGGCCAAGGCCTCGTTTGCCGAGCAGGCGGTGATCTTCCAGAGGAAGCACAACTGGATCATGTGCTGGCTCTACACCGGCACGTTCGGCTCGTTCATCGGCTATTCGGCGGGCTTCCCGCTGCTCGCCAAGACCCAGTTCCCCGAAATCAACGCTCTGGCTTACGCGTTCCTCGGCCCCCTGGTCGGCGCGGTGTCGCGCTCGCTCACGGGCTGGGTATCCGACAAGTGGGGCGGCGGCCGCGTCACCTTCTGGGTGTTCGTCGGCATGACCGTCGGCGTGGCCGGCGTCCTCTACTTCCTCGGCATCAAGAGCTGGCCCGGCTTCTTCGCCATGTTCCTGTTCCTGTTCTTCGTCAGCGGTGTCGGCAACGCCTCCACCTTCCAGATGATCCCGGCCATCATGCGCAAGGAGATGGATCGGCTGATGCCGGGTGCCGACGCTGCCGCCCGCGTCCGGCAGTCGGACAAGGAGAGCGCGGCCATCATCGGCTTCAGCTCGGCGATCGCGGCCTACGGCGCGTTCTTCATCCCCAAGAGCTACGGCACCTCGATCAGCTGGACAGGCGGCGCCGAAGCCGCGCTCTGGGCCTTCCTGGTGTTCTACCTCTCCTGCATCGCCGTCACCTGGTGGTTCTACACGCGGCGCGGCGGACTGCTGCGCGACCTCGAGCGGGGCGGGCCGTCGCCCACCGCCCGCGCGCCTTCCGCTCAACCAGCCGAATGATTGGGGAAACCAGATGAGCCACTTCCTGGACCGCCTCACCTTCTTCAAGCGCATCGAAGGCGAGTTCGCCGACGGCCACGGCATCACCACCAACGAGGACCGCCGCTGGGAGGACGGCTATCGCAAGCGCTGGCAGCACGACAAGATCGTGCGCTCCACCCACGGCGCCAACTGCACGGGCTCGTGCTCGTGGAAGATCTACGTCAAGGGCGGCATCGTCACCTGGGAGACGCAGCAGACCGACTACCCGCGCACGCGC
>ORMF011802351.1_pt1 | contig 17026 bp, 9 predicted proteins | sample 1779871 | NCBI WGS metagenome assembly ORMF01 (sample SAMEA104232316, study PRJEB22302) | groundwater metagenome | biome: forest; feature: aquifer; material: groundwater | place: USA | collected 2011-08-07 | depth 5.4 m
ATAAGCTCTGCCGGCTTCCTGCACATTCAGCGCGTCGCGGTGCACCCAGGACATTGTAGGGTTGCCCAAATAGTCTTTCTGTTGTAGCGGCGTTACCAAACCATTCCCGGGCACGTAGGTCGTATCTTTGTTGCCCGAAGCATTCAGCTTCGTCAACAGTGCGCCTAACACCGTCGAGCGAATCAGATAATCGGAAGTTGTAGAACCACCGTTGACCACTGATTCATAGACCATTTGACCGTTGCCATCGTAAGCCATGGTGTTAGTCACCGTCGAGCCCGAGATAGTTTCAGCCACGCTGGTCTCTTCTCCGGCTGCGTCATAGGTCCATACTCGCGAGCTGTTAGTGCTGCTGTCGGCACTGGCAGTGACTCGCCCATCGGCATCGTAGGACCAACCAACGCCATTGCGCCGGTTATTAGTGTAGGTCGCGCTATCTGACTGGTTAGGATTGAGCGCATACTGACCGCTGCGGCTGGTCATGTTATTGAACGCATCATAGCCGTAACTGCCGGTGAAGGGCGGCGGCGGGCTGTAACTCGGAACTTGACCAACACTTGATATTCGTCCGGTGTGGTCGTAGGAATAGGCGCGCGACATGTAATGCCACTGCACCAGGCTGGGCTGACCAACCTGATCATCCAAATCCATGAACTGCTTCAACCGTCCATCATTAAAATAGCTGTAGTCGTCACGCATCTGGCTATACTGGCCGCTCATCAAGCGAAACTGCGTCGGCTGCATCCGCGCGTTGAACTGCGGCACGCTTTCAGACGTGCCGTCGCCGAAGGTGGCCGCCCTGACAGCGCCCCAAGCCCGGTACTGGATGTTACTGGCGTAGCTCGTCACTCCGGCATAGGCAGAGCCGGTAATACTCGACGTCCTGCCCGCTACGTCGTAGCTGTAATTGACCGTCGAGTTGAATGGGTCGGTAATGCTCTGCAATTCACCGGAGAGCGTGTAGCCATAATTGATCGTGAAGTTGCCGCCCATCGAATAACCAGCCAGCGCGTCCAGATGCCGCGTCTCGGAAGTTAACCGCGAGAGCTGATCATACGTGTAGCTGGCGCTATCCTGGGCCGCACCGGCAACGGTGTGTGACATTGAACTGCGATTGCCGGCGGCGTCATAACCGTAGGAGACATTGATCGCGCTGTAGCCACTCAGTGTCTGCGAAACATTCGTAACCAGGTGGCGACCATTGTAGGTGTAAGTGGCCAAGGCTCCGCGCGCGTCGGTGATAGAAAGAACCGTATTGTCAGGGTTATAAGCGTAAACGGTGGCAGTGCCGGCGTTCTGCTGAGGAACATGCTTCGTCTGCAAACGGCCGTAGCCGTCGTAAGTCATCGTAATGTCCTGATAGACGGTGCTTGTGTCCGCGCCCTGATATTGCCGCACCTGCGTGACTTGATCGCGCGCGTTGTAGGTATTGCTCGTGGTCGAGTAGACAGTGCTGTCCCAATTGAGTACTTCAGTCTTCGCCGTGCGCCCCAGCACGTCGCTGTAGACTTTCTGTTGTCTGCCTACTTCATCCGTCAGGGTTGCGACCTCTCCACCGGCGCAACCGCAGCCCGTGTACGCAGCAGTTTTGTAAGTGCCGTCCTGATTGTAGGTCGTCAAGGGCCGGCCTTTCCAATCATATACAGGCGGAATACTGAACACCCATCCGGCTGCGTCTTCACCCGAGGGTTGCCAACCCGCCGTAATCTCCGTCGGATTGGATTGCCGCATCACGCGGCCCATGAGATCGTACTGAGTCCAGACCCCGCGATAACCGCCGACACTGCCGGGATGATATCCACCAGCAAGAATGGTCCGGCCGGCCCCGTCAAAAATCTGAATTGAATAGGCATCGTCGGCCACACTATTGACAGTGGAAAAGCTCTGCACATAGTTCGGCCCATACACATAACGTGTGTAAGCGCTGGTGTTCGCGATGGTCACCTGTTGAATGCGGGCCGCGTTGTCATAGGCGATGTTCTGAATCGCGCCCTGTGATTGACCCGCAGGCCGCGGCCCCTGCGCGCGTGTTCTTGCGCCAAAGTCATAGTTGTACTGCACAGAGGTAGAGAATCCATCAGGATCGGTGATAGTGGTCGGATACGCCAGTGTTCCCCTTGTGTTGTTGCCGTCCGAGAAGGAATCCGCATAGCTGATGTAGGTGCGATGCCCGGAGCCGTCTGCAGCCCAGACGGTTTCGCCAGCCAGGTTGTAGCCAAAGGTCTGCGCCCAGATACCCTGACTGGTGTCATTCATGTTGTAGCGGAAGACGGCCACTAGTATACCCCGACCCGGCCCGAGGCTGGTGCCGTAGTTAGCCGTGTCGTGGTTCACAGCGGGCGCGGTCCCATCCATGTAGCCTGAGACCCAGTCGTAAATATAATCTGTCCTTGAGACCAGCATGCTCTCGCCCTCGTAGATCTCGTGCCGGCTCATCAGCCCGATCACACGCCTTTCCAGCAGCGCCTGGTCCCAACTGTAAAGCGTCACTGTACGTCGCAATAGTTGATCGCCATTCACCCCGGCATACTGGCGCACCACCTCGGGCAGGTGGCAGGTGGTGGCACCGACAGTTACCGAGTTGTAGTCAATCGTGGTACGGCTTCGATTTCCAGCCGAGTCGTAGATGTTCGTCTCAGTCACACGCGGATTGGTTTGATAGCTGACTCCGGTACTGTCCTGAGTCCAGGCGGTGGTCGTCCACTTCTGTCTGACGCCTCCAGACCAGACTTCACTTTGCGTGGTCAGACCTTTCTGCCAGCCAGTGCCGTAGAACTCTTTGTAGACTGTGCCGTCGGGCGCAGTCATCCTGCGTGAACCGTCACCCGGCAAGTCGAACTGCGTTGTCACCTCATAAGGCACGCCGTTAACGCCCGTCCAATCTAAAGCCCAGACGCGCGACTGAGTGATACGCGGACAGTCATCGGTGGCGCCGTTGTAATCGTAGGCAATGTGCGAGCGTTCAATGGTGTCCGAAGTGTAGCGCCGGATCATATTCACTAGACCCGCGCCGCTATATTCAAACGTGAAGTAAGAGCCGTCATCCAGTCCTACCTGCCTCAGCACTGGAATTGATTCCCCGGTGTAAGTGTTGACAACTGAGGCGCCGCTAAAGCCCGACACGTTCATGCTGAGCGGCGTGCCCCAGCCAAAACTGGCCCAGGTATGCGTCTGTCCATTCCAGGTTTGCGTGATCGAGAGCGGATTGGCGTTCGCGTCGTAGTTGAAAGTGATCACTCGTCCCAAGGTGTCGGTAATGTTGGTGATGTCGGCCTGGCTGTTGTAATTAACCGTCAGGTAGTTGCCGTTGCGATCCTTAATCTGCGTGGCCCGCCACTCGTTCTCAAACCAAAGGTAAGTCATCTGCGTCCCGTCGGTCGTGCGCACTAAAAGGCTGCCACCGTTGTCCGTCAGTTGAAGGTAAGAAGAGTCGCCGGCTTCGTACACATTCGACGTTCCGATTTGTCTTAACTCGACTCGATGGCCCGAAGCAGCAATCAGCATATAGACATCGCGGCCAACCTGGGCGTCGAAGTGCGCGCCCTGGATCGTGGCAAAGCCAAGCCGAAAACCTGGACTGGGTGAGCCGTTGTCTGCGTCAAAATAGAGGTACGGCCCGGAGCGAGTCCATACCAGCGACGAGTAAGACAGACCGAGTCCGAGATCGAGACCCGCGCGGCCGGGCAGACCTAATAGCCCGACGCTCCATTCACAGTCACGCGCCAGCAACTGATTACCGGTTTGGTTATTCGGATCGATGCGCGCTGTGTCCAGTGAAGCGGCGTTGCCGGAAGCAGAACCGTTGGGCGTCACGGTGGCCACCAGATTCGAGAATTCTACGCTGTACTCGAAGCCATGACGCACATTCTCGCGTCCGATCGTCGGCGCTAAGTTGTCCCAGTACGCCCAACCGCCGGAATCAGGGTCCCGCATCAAAAAAGTCTTGTACAGATCGTACACGTAATCGTGATTCGAGCGATTGCGGGCGGCGTATTCGGCGGATTCGAACACGGTCATCCCAAGTTCCCGCATGACGATAAGCATCGCGGTCTGACCTTGTGGGTAGGCGGTGCGCAGAACGTCGTCCCAGTAAGCCAGCTCAGTCGAATTCGGATAACGCAGAAACGCCCAGTAGAAAAAGTTCTGAAGGAATTGGTCGTCGCCGAGCGGTGGAGGCGCGAGCGTGCGAGCCCTGCGCCGGGTGTGATGTAATCGCGCGGCCGTCCCGCGTCTTGCACGCGCTGAAGTGGGCCGGTCGCTACCGCTTCCCGTTCCGTCTCCAATCGTCGCACCAATCGTGCCGGGATCGCCGACTCTCCTCCCGCGGCGCGATTCAAGCGGTTTGTGCTTAGAGCGCATCGTCGAGGGAATGGGCGCCGGCGGTTCCGGCTTTGGTTCCTGCCTTCGCTTTACCTCGTCAAGATTGGGCAACATCGCCGCGGGCGCGCCTTTCTGTGGCGGCTCAGGCTTCACTCTCCGAGCTTTGCCATTGTCGGGCACTTGGTTGCCTTGCGGCTGAGTCGAAGGGATTGAACCTTTGCCGCTGACGAAAGGCCCAGGAATCATAAACAGAGAACTTACGACTAACGCCAGGCAAACACACAGACTCGTCCAGCGAACCAACCGCTGCGGGAAACGGCGCGCGCGTCTCATGGAAGCATCTCCTCTTCGATACAGTTGCCGGGAGACTAACTGGCGAGTATGCGGGAGAACTGCAGAGGCTCGTGGGAGCTAGTCGTTGCAAGTAATTCAGCAATGCTTATATGCCGACTTTCGATTGAAGTCAATCGGTTTTTCAGAACACGACAAACAGTTGCTTTGGAAGGTGCTTGCCTCAAGTAGCGCAGTTCGCATCATGCCGATTCGCGGTAGAGTGACGCTGGTAGTCGATCGTTCCTCAGACTGCATCGTCACCGCCGGATTAGATAGCAAACGCTAAAGAAAGTTCCCTTCGAAAAGAGTTATTGGAAAAGTTCTCATAGCTGATGGTACTCAAAGTTGCGCTTTTGCATTAACGACTCTCTGGCCGCTTCGGATGAGTAGTACGATCTCGGTACCCGATCGGTGAATCCAACGTCGCCTTCGCGCGCACCTCCTTATCGTTGACTGGGGAAGCGCAGCAATCTACCATTCGCTGGTGAAAACAATTCACTGCGTGGAGAGTTCGGCTTCTTTGCGTCTATTCCTTTCTTACTGTGCCGTCTTCTTCCTGCTCGGGTTGCAGGGTCATGTTGCGACTACGTATTCTCAGTCGCGGCGACTCGTCGCCGCCACGCCGCCAATGGGATGGAACAGCTGGGATTCCTACGGCCGGACACTCAATGAAGAGAGCATTAAGGCGAACGCCAAGTGGATGGCCCAGCACCTGAAGCGGTTTGGCTGGGAATACGTAGTCGTGGACGAAGGCTGGTACCTGGCCAACCTCGACGCCAGGGGCAACGTCGACCATACACGTTTCGAGATGGACGCGTACGGTCGTTATGTTCCGGTGCCGGGTCGCTTCCCATCTGCGGGAAAGGATTTCACGTTTAGGCCGCTCGCCAATTATCTACACTCGCTGGGGCTCCGGTTTGGGATCCACATCATCCGCGGCATACCCAGGGAAGCGGTCGCCAGGAACCTTCCGATCGCGGGCTCGTCTTTCCATGCGGCGGACGCGGCTGATACCTCCGACGTCTGTCCGTGGAATAAATACAACTACGGTCTTAAGCCTTCTCATCCAGCCGCGCAAGCCTACTATGATTCCCTCGCCCGGCAATATGCGGCATGGGCCGTTGACTTCATCAAGGTCGATTGCATCTCTGACCATCCGTACAAAGGCGCCGAGATCCGCATGTTCAGCCAAGCCATCACCAGGTCAGGACGCCCGATGGTGTTGAGCCTTTCGCCCGGCCCCACTGCGATCGACAAGCGCGATGAAGTCTCGAGGTTCGCGCAGATGTGGCGCATCTCTGACGACATCTGGGATGTCTGGTACAGCGACAAGAATTTTCCGCAAGGCGTAAAGAACCAGATTTCGCGCGCCGCCCTATGGGCCGGCGCCGCCCGCCCCGGTCATTGGCCCGATGCAGACATGCTGCCGCTCGGGAGCCTGCGACCTGCCGCTGGCTGGGGCGAGCCGCGTGATAGTCGATTGACCCATGACGAGCAGCGCACCTTGCTGACCCTCTGGTCCATCTTTCGTTCACCGCTGATCATGGGCGGCAATCTGCTGCAGGCTGATGAGTGGACTACCTCTCTGCTCACGAACGCCGAAGTCATTGCGGTCGATCAGCACTCCGCGGACAATCATCCGGTCCTTACTACTGCCAATATTGTGATTTGGACGGCGCGGCCTGAATCAAGCAAAGACTCATACGTAGCTGTCTTTAACATCAGCGACACCGCACAGACTGTTCATTACGCCTGGAGAGATCTCGGTCTCTCGGCCCCAGGGTACAGGCTGCGCGACTTGTGGACGCACATGGACATCGGACCGGCCGCATCTCTTGAGATCACTCTGCTGCCGCATGCGTCTGTCCTTTACCGTGCTGCCCCCAACCAACAGTGAGGGAATGATTACTAATCCCGGAAGGAGTGCCAAGAGCGTGATAAGCGAATCAAAAATGGATAACGATACTAGGCAAGGAAAACCAAATACTAACTCTAGTCGCCAGGTTGGCCGTAGATGATCGGGGAGGGATAGATGAGTACAGACGCAGGCACGGGGACTTCGGTCGTATGTTCGGTCGCGCCCATGTTGTCGGTTCGCAACGGGGCGCGAGCCGTTGAGTTCTACAAGTCGGCATTCGGGGCGATCGAGGTTTACCGCATTGAAGATCCCGGCGGTGCGGTGGTTTCCCGGCTGTCAGTTGATGGTGCGGAGTTTTGGCTGGCTGACGAGTCCCCTGAGCATGGCAACTATAGTCCCGAGTCGCTGGGTGGTGGCTCTGTTCGAATGATCTTGACGGTGCCGGATCCTGACGCGATGTTCGCGAAGGCCGTGGCGGCAGGCGCACGAGAGGTCGTCGCGGTAGAGGAAGCGTATGGGTGGCGCTTGGGCCGCGTGGTCGATCCTTTCGGGCATCACTGGGAGATCGGCCGTCCGCTGGGGTCATAGATCGCTGGCTCTCGGTTCGTTGGAACGTCACCATAGGTCCAATTGAGCCGGTACTGCGGCGGACAACTTGAAAAGGTGGAGTAATTCTCGTGGTCACGCGTCTAACAACTCAGTGTGCCGTTTAATTGGAAACGATGGACCGCAGAAACTTCATTAAGAACCTGGGCGCCTGCGCCACCGGCGTTGCTACAACAAGATCTGTTTTCGCAGCACCCGTCTTTCGCGTTGAAGAAGACATCAGCGCCACTCGCATTCCGCGCTGGCGTGGCTTCAATCTGCAGGGCAGATTTGCGATGCCCGGACGCCCGTACGCTGGCAGAGCTTTCGATGAATTCGACTTTGCCACGATGGCTGAGTGGGGTTTTGATTTTGCGCGTTTGCCCCTGTCGTATTGGGCCTGGGGTCGCAAAGACGACTGGTCCATTATCAATGAGGAGCCGCTGAAAGAGATCGACCGCGCGATCGAATTGGGCCAGCAATATGGCATTCATGTCAATCTCAATTTCCATCGCATTCCCGGATACTGCATCAATGAACGCGAGCTGGAGCCGGCGGACCTGTTCACTGGAACGAAAGCCGAGCGAGACCGTGCGCTCAGGGCTGCCGTCTTTCACTGGCAGGCTTTCGCCAAACGCTACAAAGGCATTCCTAATCGGCGTTTGAGTTTCGATCTAATCAACGAGCCGCCGAAAATGCGATCGTACGAGGGTTATCTGGAAGAGCGTTACGTTGAAATCGTCAAGGCGTTAGTGGCCGCGATTCGCGAAGTCGATTCCCGCCGGCTGATCTTTGCTGATGGAATCAACATTGGTCAGGCGCCAGTCATGGGAATTGTGGATCTGGGTTTGGTGCAAAGCACTCGTGGTTACATGCCGAAGGCCGTCAGTCACTACACGGCAACCTGGGTTCCCAGGGATGAATTTGAAAGTCTCAATCTTCCAACGTGGCCCATGAAAGACGATAAAGGCGAGATGTGGGACCGCGCACGGCTCAAGCGTGAATTCATCGATCGATATAAACCACTCGCCGACAGAGGAGTCCAGGTGCACGTGGGCGAATGGGGCTGTTTCAACAAGACTCCGCACAACGTGACTCTGGCCTGGATGCAGGATTGTCTCTCCCTTTGGAAAGAGGCTCGCTGGGGGTTTGCGATGTGGAATCTGCGCGGCTCGTTCGGTGTCATGAACAGCGAGCGGCAGGACGTTAACTACGAAGATTACCAAGGCCACAAACTGGATCGCAGAATGTTGGAGTTGCTGAAGGCGCATTGACAATCTGTAGCGGCAAGCGAGGTTTGGGGCTCCTCTTTCGATCAATGAGAATGGCAGGATTACTCTTGCGTACCTTGACGATTCTAGCCGTCTCGGCGATGTGCTCAGGTGTACTGGCACAACAACCACCAATATCAGCGAGCAAGACAAGCGACATTTCACCGAGCCCGGAGAATTACCTGAAGCTAGCGGACGAGATGAAAACCACCCTGCGACGCGACGTTCTTTCAGTCTGGTTTCCGGGAGCTGTCGACAAAGAGCATGGCGGCTTCTATTCGAACTTCACTCGCGACTGGCAGCGCGCCACCAGTGATGGAAAGTTTTCCGTATTCCAGGGGCGCATGGTCTGGGTCGCGTCGCAGATGGTGATGCGGCGTCCCGACTTGCGCGATCAGTATCTGCCAATCATCGGACATGGAATGAAGTATCTGAGCGAAGTCCTGTGGGACAAACAATCCGGCGGTTTTTTTTGGGGGCTGGATGATAAAGGTCAAGTCTCGCCGCGCTACACTGACGGCAAGCATCTCTACGGGATGAGCTTTGGACTCTACGGCGCTGCGGCGGCATATCAGGCGACTAACGATCCAAAAGCGCTGGCACTGGCCCGGAACGCTTTTCACTGGATGGATGAACACGCCCATGATGCGCAGAACGGGGGTTATCTCGAATGGCTCACGCGCGAGGGCAAAGTCGTGCCCGCCAAATCTGACGCGGCCCGGGTTGAGGGCATTCCCCTGGCTGGCTTCCCCATCGGCTACAAGTCGATGAATACGCACATCCACTTGTTGGAATCGTTCACGCAACTCTACGCGGTGTGGCCGGACGAGACTCTGCGCCAGCGCCTTGAAGAACTGCTCGTTATAGTGCGTGACAAGATTTGTATCGAGCCCGGCGCGATGAATCTCTATTTCACGCTCGACTGGCGCGCCATTCCCGATCACGATTCGTACGGCCACGATGTCGAGACGGCTTATTTGATGTTAGAAGCTGAGGACGTGCTACGGCATGGCCACGACCCCAGGACCGAGCGCATGGCCAGGCTGCTGGTGGATCATGCGCTTGCGTACGGTTGGGATGAAACCTACGGCGGCTTCTATCGCGATGGAACGACTATCGGCAAAGCTGACGACACACGTAAAGAGTGGTGGGTGCAGTTTGAAGGGCTCAATGCGCTACTGCTGATGCACGAGAAGTACGGCCAGCAGACAGATATTTACTTCAAAGCCTTCCAGCAGCAATGGCAGTTCATTCGAGACCGTCAGGTTGACCACGAATTCGGCGGAGTGTATGACACCATTGAGCACGATGGCGCCGTCATTGACCATACGAAAGCGCGTATCTGGAAAGAGGCTTACCACGATAGCCGGGCACTGTTGAATGTGATCGAGCGCTTGCGAAAGCTCGCCGGCATTAAGATGAAAAAATAGGTTCTGCAACGAGGAGGCCAGATGAGACAGACAACTTCCTTCGCAACGTCAAACCGCACGGTGGTTCGGTTAATCATTTGCTGTGTGGTCCTGGGCTATTTCATCTTTCCGCTAACTGGGAGCCTGTCGAACAGACACACGACGCCTGTCCCGGTCCTGGCCGCTGACCCTACAGTCTGGAGTCTGGTCTGGAGCGATGAGTTCAACGGGCCAGATGGCGCGGCGGTTGATTCGAGTAAATGGACCGCCGAGGTCGGCGGCGGGGGCTGGGGCAACAACGAACTCGAGTACTACACCGCGCGCACCGACAATGCCTACCAGTCAGGCGGGTCTCTGGTTATCAGGGCGATCAAAGAGACGTACCTTACGCGCGATTACACGTCAGCCCGCTTGATCACGAGGAACAAGTTCAGCGCAACCTACGGACGTTTTGAAGCGCGCATCAAGATGCCCTACGGTCAGGGAATCTGGCCCGCCTTCTGGATGCTCGGCAGCAACATCGACAGCGTCAGTTGGCCTCAGTGCGGTGAAGTCGACATCATGGAGAACATCGGGAAGGAACCGTCAATGATCCACGGCACCATTCATGGTCCGGGATACTCCGGTGGAAGTGGGATCGGCTCGTCCTACTCACTATCGACCAACCAGCGCTTCGCCGACTCTTTTCACACGTTTGCAGTAGAGTGGGAGCCCAACGTGATCCGCTTTTACTGCGATGGCATTCTCTACAAAACAACAACGCCGGCGGATCTTCCCGTGGGTAAGACCTGGGTTTTCAACCAGCCGTTCTTCATCTTGATGAATGTGGCGGTTGGTGGGTACTGGCCCGGAAACCCGGACGGAACAACCGTGTTTCCACAGACTATGCAGGTCGATTACGTACGCGTCTATCAGCGCTCGACTCCGTCAAGCACTCCGGTCGTGCTCAGCGAGGAAGGTTCGAATCGAGCACTCGCTCTCGATTCCGTGTTGTGGACGCGCGATCCTTTCAAAGTAGCGTCCACACTCAATTTCAGTCAGGACCAGCATACGCGCCTGATACTGCTGGTTGCCAACATCGATTTGCTGCCCGGAGATGATGCTTCCCTTGTAACAGCCCAGGCTCAGGACTCACAAGGCAATATGTTTACTCTGCCGGTCGAAAATGTAGTGAAGGTCCCGAGCTTTGATTGGATCACTGAGGTGATCGTCAGCCTGCCGGACGGACTTGCTAACCTCACCCAGGCCCAGGTCACTGTCAAAGCGCGCGGACCGACCAGCAATGCGGCTGTGATTCAACTTACCCCATAGGCGCCCTAAAGCGCACAGGGCTTCATCGTCGAATCGTTTCTGGACCAGGAAGCAGAAGTTACGGTGTCAACCACCGGCGGATTTACGACTCTGAAAAACCTCGTAACCGGAGAGGTAATCAACGGTCAATCGGCGCCGGAAGCGCGCTTGCAGCAAGGATTACTGGGTCCCGAACGTCTCAGCTTCAAGCTCAGCCTCAAGCCACATAGTTATCTTACCTTCATGGAAGCCAGGTAGGTGCTGATGATTGTCAAAGGGCATTGATGGTTATAGGGAGCCCCGGCTATCTGCACAAAAACAATCCCACGAAGCTGGTACCGTTCGCTCAGAATCTTTCATCCGGTTTCACTGAACAATACCACCGGTATTGCTGACGAAAGCCAGTCTCTTACTGTCAGGCGACCAGGAAGGCACATTGATTGTTCCCTGCCCTCCGTACACATAAGCGATAACTTTGGGCTGGCCGCCTGCGATGGGCATGAGCCGCAGGTAAACGCGCTTGTAAAAAGGGTGATCGCCCGGAGCTACATCCCTTGAGAAGGATAAGAAACAAATCCATTGACCATTGGGAGAGACGTGAGGGAACCAGTTATTGAAATCGTCATTCGTGATTTGTTCCTGGTTGCTTCCGTCCGGTTTCATCCGCCAGATTTGCATGGTGCCCGTGCGGGTCGAGTTAAAGTAGATGAACTTCCCGTTAGGATTAAACTCCGAGCCGTCGTCTAAGCCCTGAGCGGTGGTGAGCCGCGTCTCATCGCCTCCGCGGATGGACATTTTGTAGATGTCGAATTCCCCATTTCTTTGCCCCGTATAGATCACGAACTTACCATCCGGTGACCAACCGTGCAGGTAGGAAGGACCACTCGCGGTGATTCTGCGGGGCTTGCCTCCTTCAACGGGAAGGACGTAGACGATGGATTTGTTGTCATCCTCCTTGCTCTGGCTGCTGATTCCGATCATCTTGCCATCGAAAGACAATACGTGATCGTTGTTGTTATTGACTGCAGAGCCTGTGTCGATCACTTCCGGAGCGTTCCGGGCCAGATCAAAACGATATAGGCGGCCATTGCGGTTGTAGATCAACGCTTTACCATCTTTGGTCCAATTGGGCGCCTGCAGAGAGTCGGACACGCTGTAGATCACTCTTCGGTGTCCGCTCAGAACATCCAGAATTTCCAGGTTACTCCCGATGTAATCTCTGTATGGGACAAAGTCATCCTTCGCAGGTACGGTGATTCTTACATCCTGGAAAGCGGCCTTCTCAATCACATTGTTATTATGCGAACAGACGAATAGCCCGACATACACCTCATCGCCCAGCGGCTCGTCTGAGACCTGCTCGGTGACAAACGGCTCGCCAAAACGCGCGACCGCCATCACATATGTCCCGCCTGTCCTTTCCAGCTGAACTACATCCGGGGCACTGACTTTAGATTTAATTTCCTCAGTGACAGTTCCCTTCGCTCGTCTGAACTGAAGTGAGGTGAGGCCGTCACCGTGCACGACCGCACTGACCTGGGCCGAATCTGTTCCCAGGCTGGGACGAATGATCCAACCCATCTTCCGGTGTGCTTCGACGCCCTGACCTATGAATGCCGTCCTCGCTGTGAGGATGAAATTCCCGCTGATGCGCTTCCAGACGAAATGAAACTCGTCATGGTCGCCCCACATGTTAGTGCCGGAGCCGGCGACGGTGTACTCCGCTTTCGCGTCATCGTAGACACCAGAGCCCGGCTGATTAACCTTCCCCACATCACTCTGGCCTTCGAACAGGCCCAGGGGTTTCTGCTGGATCGCGGAGTGAGTGCCCGTTGTGATAATCAACAAGGTGATGATAAACGCCGTCGTCAAAGACTGAGAGATTCTGTTTTTCATAATGTGGCCCTGAGCAAGTGTTTTCGGCGCGTAGCGACGATTTGAATTCCGCTCCAATTTCAGGCGTCGCTACGCGACTAGAACGTTTCGTTGACCTTTCCCGGCCTTGAAAGGCCGAACTAAATTCAAACCGACGCTACGCGTCGAATCAAAATTCAAGGCGTTTCAAATAGTCCATGCTGAGCTTGATGCTCGAAAACGGAGAGGCCGGAGTTTCGTCTTGCTCGACAAAGTAGTGCTTGATACCAGCCTTCTGCGCCGCTGCAAAAATCTTCCCGAAATCAATCGTGCCCTGTCCCACTTCGGTGAAGAAATGTTTGGGAGTGCCATCCATGTCTTTGACATGAACGAGGGGAAAGCGGCCCGGGTAGATAGAAAAATACTTCAGGGGATCTTGTCCTCCCTTGGTAATCCAGTACAAATCAAGCTCCATCTTTACCAACTGTGGATCTGTCCCGGCCAGTATCACGTCGTATGGAAGTTTGCCGTCCATAGTCACGAACTCGAAATCATGATTGTGATAACCGAATTGAATTCCCACTCTTCTCAATCGCTCACCGGCGCGGTTGAAGAGCTCCACAAGTTTCTTGTAATCACCAACTGACCGGCGTTCTTCGGCGGGCAGATAACCGCAGACAAGATACTGGTGTCCAATTGCCTGGGCCGCGTCTATCGCCTCCTGCAAATTGTCGCGCAGCGCGGCCGTGGTAATGTGAGCGGAAGGCGCGGAAAGTTGGTAGCGAGCGAGAATGTTCCTGACCTCCTGCGGCGTGTGCTTGAAATAACCGGCAAACTCGACTTCGACAAAGCCTAAAGCCGCAACCTTCCCGAGTGTGCCGGCGAAATCCTTTTCCAACTCTCTTCTCACAGTGTAGAGTTGCAAGCCGATTTTCGAGAGCCTTCTCTTTGCAAAGCCTGAGCCTCCAAGCCCAAACTTCGCAACCACTGCGCTGGAAAATGATCGGTGCAGAAATATTCGACGATTCATGAAAAAGGTCCTTCGTTCAAACGAGATTACCGCTCACGTCTGGCAAGCTGCTGCAAAACTGTCGAGCATCGGTAAAGACGAGCGGATCGATCCAGGAAATCACACGAAATAAGACGAACCGAAGGTCTTGTTCGTGCTGGTTCGTGGATCGTAATTAGTCCCTCAGCAACCTGCTAGTGGCAGCAGCCTACCTGCCTGAATAGGTTACGCGCCAGATTGTGTTCGAGCCGTCGTCCGATACGAATAGCCCACCGTCTTTTGCCTCGGCAACGCCGACGGGGCGGCCCCACACGTCTCCTGCGGGAGTGACGAAGCCAGCCATGAAATCTTCGTACTCGCCGGTCGGCAGACCGCGCCGCACGGGCACGCGGATCACTTTGTAGCCGGTGCGCCTGGCCCGGTTCCACGATCCATGCTCGGCGGCGAAAGCGTCGCCCACGTACTCGCGCGGGAACTGCCGGCCGCCGTAGAACATCATTTCCAAAGAAGCCGAATGCGATTGCAACAGCACCTCGGGAACGATCACTTTGGCCCGCAGTTCAGGATGCGCGCCTGCATGGCGCGGGTCTTGATTCGGGCCGATGTAGTACCAGGGCCAGCCGTAGAAGCCGCCATCCTTCACGCGCGTGATGTAGTCAGGGACGAGGTCGTCACCCAGCCCGTCGCGCTCGTTGACCGAGGCCCACAGCTCGCCCGTTCCCGGGTTGACGGCGATCCCGACCGCGTTGCGGATGCCGGTTGCGTAGAGCCGGAAGCCTGTTCCGTCCGGGTTGTACTCAAGAATGTCAGCCCGCCGCTCCTCTTTCGTCGAAGGATTTTCCCACACGTTCGACATCGAGCCGACAGAGACGAACATTTTTTTGCCGTCGCGCGAGAAGACGACGTCGCGCGTCCAGTGCCCGCCGCCGCGCAGGCGGCCCCCGCCCGGCAGCTCGGGCACAATCGTTTCGGCCGGCCCACTCGCCTTCAGATCGCCGTTACGGTACGGGAAGCGCAGCACGGCGTCCGTGTCCGCGACATAGACGTAACGAGGGTCGGGACCGGACGGGTAGAACGCGATCCCGAATGGTTGGTGCAGGTCGGCAGCGAAGACTTCACTCGTCTCGGCTTTGCCCGCCGCGCCCCGCAGCACGCGCACGCGACCGGCTTCACTCTCCGCGACAAAGAGGTCGCCATTGGGCGCGGTGCGAATGAGGCGCGGGTTAGACAGCCCCGCAGCGAACTCCTCGACTTTGAAGCCGGCGGGCACTTGCGGCCACGCCCCTTCCGGTCGCTTCACGACTCTCGGACCGGCATCGACCGATCGCGTGGCGTAAGGTGGCGGCATGTCCGCCGTCGTGATGCGGCGACGCACGCCCGGCGCGTCCGTCTTCCAATCGCCAAGCGCGCCCTGTCCCAAGAGCACTTCGCCTGGCTGACTCTGGCCGTTACGCTGCTGTTGTGAGCACGCCTCGCCGCCCGCCACCAGCAACGCCGCCCCAACCAACACGAGTGCCGGTAAAGCCGGTAAAAGGACGTACTGTCGAAAGAGTCTTCTCATAATCATGTAGCTCGCTCCAGCAACCGTTCAGATGGTTTCTTATCATCGGCCAGGAACAATCTATACCAGTAGTTAGCCTAAAAATCGATACGGATTCCCACGCGAGCGAGGAGTGGCGGTCCCACACTTATAACTGGCGTTCGGCCAATCTGGTAACGAACATCAGTTAAATTCTGCGCCGCTGCGAAAACCTTCAGGCGCCGTGAAACGCGGCGTGATGCTTCCGCGTCGAGGTTGAAAAATGAGGCAAGTGGCAGGGCGTTTTGATCGTCCTCAAATTGTTTTCCGACAAAGCGTCCTTGTAGGCCGACGGTCCAATTGTGGCTGGTATAACTAAGCTGGATGTTAACCTGGTTCCTGGCCACCTGCGGAACCTTCAGACCCCTCAGAGCCGCGTCGGCTGGAAAGCTGATGACCGTGCTGTCAGTTAAAAGATATTCACCTGAAAGCTGAAGCCCTTTGGGCAACGATGCCAGGGCAGAGACTTCGATGCCCCGAGCGCGTATCCGTCCCAGGTTCTGCCGTTGACGCGTGATTAGGCTTGGGGTCGTCGAGACTGTGACATTCGCTATTGGGTTACTGATTTCGCTCCAAAAGAGAACACCTCGGATCGTTAATCGCTCCGACCATGTTTGCAGACTAACGCCCGCCTCGCCGCCGGTTAGCCGCTCCGCACGAAGAGTCGAGTTGGCGTTGGTCGCGACGTTACCCACTCGGAAATTTCTGTAGAGTTCGTTGAGTGTCGGAGCTCGAAAGGCGCGATAGATGGAAGCGCTTAAGGCGATATTCTTCACGGTGTGCAAGAGCGACATTCGCGGACTGAAAGCTGTCTCGGAACGATCCGAAAACGTGCTCGTGGTTGCCGCGCCACCGGCTAGTGGGGTTCGGTTCGAGAAGCCACGACTATTCAGCCAGTTATCCAGACGTCCTCCGACAGTAAGCGACCAGCCCGTCTTGAATTGGAGAGTGTCTTGTCCAAACAACCCAACCGTTAGTTGCCTTCCTCCGGCGTCGACATTGGCTATTGGCCGCAGGGAATTGAATGTTGTCTCGGCGCTGTGGCCACGTACATCGCGATCTTCAATTCCGGCCACAATCGTTTGTTTCCCCACAAACGTGCGCCGCCATTGACCAGTGAATCCCAGTTGTTGCGATGGATTCCTCTGCCTATTGGTGAGCAATTCTGAATTGCGATTAACCGCGACAGAAGAAAAGGTTTGATTCAAGAGCTCATCCGATCCGTAGATACGAAACGAAAAGTTGTTCGCCTTAGTCATCCAGTCTATCCCGACATCGATCGACCCGATTCGAGAGTTATTAGTTTGCAACGGCGTGCCATTCAACCGACTCTCTGCGAAAGGGCTGGCGCGAATAAAGAAGTTCCCTGCTCTCAGCTTCCTCGATATACCTAGCGTCCCGGAGAGATCGCGGGTTGCCGCCGCCGTGTCCACCCACCCGCGCTGATCTTTCAATACCAGAACGTAGCCGTCCGTGCGGAGGGCTTGCACGGCAATAGAGATCCCCCAACTGCCTTTG
>ORMF010912625.1_pt1 | contig 17025 bp, 9 predicted proteins | sample 1779871 | NCBI WGS metagenome assembly ORMF01 (sample SAMEA104232316, study PRJEB22302) | groundwater metagenome | biome: forest; feature: aquifer; material: groundwater | place: USA | collected 2011-08-07 | depth 5.4 m
CCCAACGAAGTATAATTACTAGGTAACATTCAAGCAAAGTTTATAATAAATACTACGGGTTCCCAACGAAGTATAATTACTAGGTAACATTCAAGCAAAGTTTATAATAAATACTACGGGTTCCCAACGAAGTATAATTACTAGGTAACATTCAAGCAAAATATGTAATAAATACTACGGGTTCCCAACGAAGTAGAATTACCCATAAGTCCCCTAGGTAACATACAAGTAAAGTATATAAAAATACTACGGGTTCCCAACGAAATATAATTACGCAAAAGTCCCCTAGGTAACATTCAAGCAAAGTATCGGGTGATATAACAACTTTCAATAATATCTTTCAAGAATACTCCGGGTGACAGAGGGATAGGTTCACTATATTCACCTTCACAACCTATTTCCGGAACAGGGTTAAAGTACTATATAAGTATCCTAGATAACATTCAAACAAAGTGTATAATAAATACTAACCTACAAAGGTGAATTATATAAAAGTCTCCTCGTTATCTATAAGTCTCCTCATTATCTAGAAATCTCCCCGTTATTTAGAAGTATCCTTTGGAACATACAAGCAAAGTCTCCTCATTATCTATTAATGTCCTCATTATCTATAAGTATCCTAGGTAACATACAAGCAGAATATATAAAAATATCATCGTTATACAAAAGTATCCTCATTATCTAAAGATCTCCTAGATAACATTCAAACAAAGTATATAAAAATACTATCCTTCAAAGGTGAATTATATAAAAGTCTCCTCATTATCAATAAGTCTCCTCATTATTTATAAGTCTCCTCATTATCTATAAATATCCCTGGTCTAAAAGTCAATAAGTCTCCTCATTATTTATAAGTCTCCTCATTATCTATAAATATCCTTGGTAACAAACAAGCAAAGTCTCCTCATTATCTATAAGTCTCCTCATTATCTATAAGTCTGACCGTTATTTACAACTATCCTTGGTTCATACAAGCAAAGTCTCCTCATTATCTATAAATATCCCCGTTATCTAAAAGTATCCATGTAAACATACAAGCAAAGTCTGCTCATTATCTAAAAATAACCTCATTATCTATAAATAACCTCATTATCTAAAAGTATCCTTGGTAACATACAAACAAAATATCCTCGTTATCTATAAACCCACTCATTATCTATAATTATCCTAGGTAACATACAAGCAAAATGTATAATAAATACTACGGGTGATAGGATACCTTTCAAGAGTATCTTTCAAGAATACTACGGGTGACCTAGGGTCACATCTTATTTCCCTGCAAAGAGGAGTAAACTACGGGTTCACTATATTTATCTTCTCCTAGATAACATTCAAACAAAGTTTAGAAAAATATACCTTAATATCATAATAACAGTATTAATCTACCAATCCTATCAAATATCTTAATTATTTATATTTATTGTCTAAAATGAGTCTCTCATAAGGTTAATAACTGTTTTAATCTATCAATCCTATCAAATATCTTTATTATTTGTAATTTAATAGTATAATGATTATCTAATAATTTAGTATCTAAAGCTAATATTTCATCCAATTCTTTTAAAGAATCAAAATGATAAGAGTAAGTACTACTAAATACATGCATATTTCTTATATTTTTAACACATTTCTCATTTAAGTTAATATAAGTATAAATAATATCAGGTGAAATACTAAGAACATCACTAATATTCTCATTTCAATTAGAACTAAGAAAAATCGTGTAAATACTAAGAACATCACAAATACTCTCAATAAGAATAATCGTGGAAATACTAAGAACATCACAAATACTCTCAATAAGAATAATCGGAGAAATACTAAGAACATCACTAATACTCTCATTTCAATTAGAACTAAGATTAATCGTATCACTACTAAGACTAATCGTAGTTATATTTAGAGAACCACTACCAAATAACTCCACAATTTTAGAACTAAGAATAACCGTAGAAATATTAAGAGTATCACTACCAAGTAAACTCACAGTAATAGAACTAAGAATAATCTTAGATGAAAAATCAAGAACATGACTAATAAAAGATTTAGTATTAAAAGTAAATTGAGATAATAATTTATAAAAATCTAATAATTTAAAATCTAAAGAAGCTAAATCCTTAATCAATTGGCCAATTAAATCATTTAAATTAACATTTCTAAGATCCTCACAGTTAATAGTGATAAATTTAGGAACTAAAAGTAGATATTTAGAAAGGAAATCAATAATTCAAGAGTCCAATAAATATAATCTTTTAGAAATCTCATTTTTATATATTTTTATACCACTAATATTATATTCCTGTTTAGTATTCAAGCAAATTATCCTATCACCTTCAATAGTCTCAAGAGTTATTAATTTTATAGATATTTGAGTAAGATCAATACTACTAAGTTCCAAATCCTCTAACGTTCAAATAAGTCTATTAAGATCAGTAATTAAATTATTGAATACATCTCTTCTGTATCCTAATTTCTTTTCCATTTTCTTAGAATATTTTAGTCTTTTAAGATGCAAAGGGAATTTTAGTATATGTCAAGTATTCTGAAGAGAAGATTCTACGACATTTTGTAGTAATATCAAATTCACTGATGATTCCATAATAAGTAATTCTGAAGTCTTAGAATAATCCTCAACACTACTAAATAAAGTAGAATTCATAAGAAAATTCATAATAACTAGTGTAGAAATCATAGAAGATTCTATAACATTAATAAGTAAAGTAAAATTCATTGATGAATCCATAATAAGTAAATTAGAAATAAAAGAAGAATTCACCACATTACTAAGTGAATCCAAATCTAAAGAATCAGATGAAGAAGAAAGTACATTAGTAGATAATAAAAGTAAAATAGAAACTAATTTACTTAAAGTAATAAGATCTAAATTTACTAGGGCGGATTTATAGTAAGAAATAGAATCACATTTAGAATTCTCCCTCACATTTGGATTTAATGTAGATTTCTCTAAATTATCTAAAGATTCACATTTAGAATTATCCCTCACATTTGTATTTAATGTAGATTTCTCTAATTTATCTACAGAATTACACTTATTCACCTCACTTACATATAGAATTAATGTAGATTTCTCTAATTTATCTATAGAATCACATTTATTCACCTCACTCACATTTCCATTTAACATTAATTTACCTAATTTCTCTACAGAGTCACATTTATTCACATATTTATTTAATGTAGATTTCACATTTTTAATTAATGTAGATTTATCTAATCTATTTACAGTATTAGACAGTAACTGATATACATTATGATGTTTTATCATTTTAGATAATAAATACATTTAATAGTGTTGAGTCTAAATATGTTCCTATATCCATGAATTTGGGGAAGTTAATGCAAAGTTTTTAACAATCTTATATTAGATACTTTATTTTGTTAGGTAATACTACGGAAGTATTAATCTTTATTAAAATTCTTTTCTAATATAGAGTACAATTTATACCCTTTTATAGTAATTTTACTGACATTATTAATTTAAAGTCTTTTTTATAGATAATCTTAAACAAGATACTATAAATTTAAATAAAAAACTACGAAAGTAATAAATAAGAAAAAAATTATTATCTAATGTAGAGTCTAATCAATATCCTTTAAAGTAATTTCCTAGTAATTTTAGTTAAAGTGAACAATTTATTGAAAATCTTCTAAATCAGTAATCTTTCATAGTTAGTTAAAGTGATAATCTTAAATAAGTTACTTTAATTAGATATAAAATACTACTATGGGTGATAGAATCTCCTTATACTCTCTATTCCACTTCACACTACAATAAAGGAATATTTCAAATAGATTACATCTTTATACTATCTACAAGTAAAATCATATTAAATCTACAAATCTATAAGATAATATTAGAATATTAAATTATTTCACTTTAAACATTAAGATATCATCTAATTTACTTACTAAAATATTAATAATAAATAGAAAATAGTAATAAATAGTACTTATTTGGTCTAGAATTATATAAGGATCTTCAACAAATTTATCACCAATTCAAGTTAAAATACAACTAGTAATATTAGGGTGGGCTACAATAACTATTCTTTTAAGGATCTTCAACAGATTACTATGAGCAATAGATTCACCTATTTCACAACGAATTATATCATCTAGCCCTTATCTTACTTTAACAGCAAATATTATCTAATAGATTTTTATCTTTACTATCTCCAGGTAAAATCATATAATTTATACAAATCTGTAATAAAAGGTAATAACATTGAATTATTTCACTTTAAACATTAAGATATCATCAAATTTACTTACTAATATATTAATAATAAATATGAAATAGTAATAATTAATACTTATTTGTCCCAGAATTATATAAGGATCTTCAATAGATTTATCACCAATTCAAGTTTAAATACAGATCTACTGGAACTCGTAGGACTATTTTAGTTATTATTTTAATGATCCTCAATAAATTTCTATGAGTGATAAAATCTCCTATTATACAGTGGGTTATACTCCCTATTCCACATCACACTACAATAAAGGAATATTTCAAATAGATTACATCTTTATACTATCTACAAGTTAAATCTTATTAAATCTACAAATCTATAAGATAATATTAGAATATATAATTATTTCACCTTAAACATTAAGATATCATCAAATTTACTTACTAATATATTAATAATAAATATGAAATAGTAATAAATAGTACATATTTGTCCTATAATTATATAAGGATCTTCAACAAATTTATCACCAATTCAAGTTAAAATACATTTAGTAACATTTTAGACCAAATTGATTCAATTATCTACTATCATTAATAGATTACTACAAAAGGGGGATATAATTTACTATTTAACTATAGACTCGACTATATCCTGATCTTATCTCAGTAAGGGGATTTTACACTATATCTCTCATCCCTATATTTATAAGAAAAAATCTTATATTTATCTAAGACTTGTAACAAAGAGTAATGATTAAGAATTATTTCACTTTAAACATTAAGATATCATCAAATTTACTTACTAAAATATTAATAATAAATATAAAATAGTAATAAATAGTACTAATTTGTCCTATAATAATATAAGGATCTTCAACAGATTTACCTCCAATTCAAGTTAAAATACAGAAAGTAATAATAATATTTCAATAAATGATCTCTCCACCTAATCTATACTTATTACTTTTAATATAACTTCTATGAATATAAGGTAAAATAGCAATAATAACAACACTACCAACTAAAGCAATAACACCTCCTAATTTAGATAGAATAGATCTTAAGATACCATAAGCAAATAAGAAATATCATTCAAGAACAATATGAAGAAGAGTAACTAAAAGATTAGCTTCAATATAATTATCAGAATGACCTAATAAATTAAGATAATAACCAATTAAAATAATGAAAATAATAACAATAATCATATAACCATAAACATCTTTAATAGCTAAATAAGGTTGGAAATAAATAGTATCAATATTAACTTTAACCCCAATAAGATTATTAGCACCATGAACATGAATAAATTCAATATGAATAATAGATACAGCTAATAAAATGAAAAGTAAAACAAAATGGAAAGCAAAGAATCTATTTAAAGTAGCATTATCAACAGAATAACCACCTCATAATCAATTAACAATATCAATACCAATATAAGGAACAGAAGATATCATATTAGTAATAACAGTAGCACCTCAATAAGACATTTGTCCTCAAAGTAAAACATATCCAATAAAAGCAGTAGCCATTAATAAGAAAATTAATATAACACCAACAATTCAAGCTTTCTCTCTAGGTTTAACATAAGAACCATAATAAATACCTCTACTAATATGCATATAAATACCAATAAAGAATAAAGAAGCACCATTAGAATGAGTATATCTAATAATTCAACCATTAGTAACTTCTCTCATAATAGATTCAACAGAAGAAAAGGCCATAATAGAGGAAAGAACATAATGAGTAGCTAATAAAATACCAGTAATAATTTGAATAATTAAAACTAAGAAGATAATAGAACCTCAATTTCACATATAGTTAATATTTCTAAGAACAACTAAATCAATAAAAGTTTTACTAATTCAAGTTACAACTGGAATAGTCTTTTTAGGGTGTTGAATACTCACATCTATATATAATCTTTATCTCAGTTACATAGGTGTTTAAAAGCAAGACTAAATGTATCTACATCTATATAAGATCTTTATCTTTATTGGATAATATATGGATTATTAAATGATATAAAGGAGATTCATATCAAATTATCTCAAATAATCTCAAATAATCTCAAATTATCTCAAAAATACCTCAAAATAAAGATAAATATAAAGAATACAAGAATAAGATATAAACATATATACAATATTGGTATCAATCTAAAGGTAATTCTTATAAAAAAACTAAATCATACTCACATCTATATATAATCTTTATCTCAGTTGGAGTGTAAAAAGTAAGATAAAATATATCTACATCTATATAAGATCTTTATTTCAATTGGGAAATTATGGAGGATAAACCAAGATAAAGTAGAATTACTCCAAAAGTATACCCTCAAATTTTATTGATTGGATTTCTATCATTAATTAATTTTAATTAAATGGTAAATTTTTAGGTAAAAACACTACAGATTTAGACCAACATATAAGAGACATATAACATATAACTACAAAAATAAACATATAGCTATAAACTACCTATAGATTTAATAACTCTATTAAAAATGTAATGGTGAAATATAAAGATACTTTAACTCTTCTACCTCAAAATTAGTATAATTTATAAAAATCCAATAATAAATATAAACAAATATATATGATCGGTAAGGGAGGTCCCCAACTAAATCAATAAAAGTTATACTAATTCAAGTTCCAACTGGAATAGTCTTTTTAAGGTGTTGAATACTCACATCTATATATAATCTTTATCTCAGTTAGAAATTAGGAGTGAAAAAAGCAAGGTAAAACAGATCTACATCTATATATAATCTTTATCTCAACTAATGATAGATAAGAAGGGGGGACTAAAATCAGTAAAATTCCTAGTAACTCTATAAGAAATATTTACATTATATTATAATCGATATCTATCTAAAGATAATTATAAGAATTTTACTAAATCATACTCACATCTATATATAATCTTTATCTCAGTTAGAAAACTAATATAGTTAAATTTGAAGTAAAAAACAATATCATCACTCCATCATTAAGTGATTTATTTCACTAAATGGAATTTAAGGGATAAAATATAGTGAATATATGGATATTATCAGTAATAATAACAAGAAATACTATAACTATAAAGAGACTCTAAATAAAGATAAGGTAATTATAAGAAAAAATCACCATCATGAAACAACATAACAAAAATGTGTAACATATAAAGAAAGAAACATATGAAAGTACATATGAATATTCACCACAAAAATATCCATCACATAAATATAAGATATATCTCAATAAGATGTGAAAGTACATATGAATATTCACCACAAAAATATCCATCACATAAATATAAGATATATCTCAGTAACACATGAAAGTACATTAAAATTAGATCTATCTCAACAAAGATAAGAATATTAAGTTTTTGTCATACCCCCAGGAGAATATCAAGCAATTTCTCATAACATTCAATTAATCTCTATCTCAACAAAGATAAGAATCTTAAGTTATTGTCATATCCCAGGAGATATTTAAGCTATTTCTCAAAACACTCTAGAAATCTCCATCTCAATCACTATAGTTATCGATAATTACTAGTAAATTACAATCTCTAGTATGATACCTAATGTTATTATTATCAATGTTACAATTTCTCTAATAACACCTTGATTAACTCTTTGATGTTTCTTTAAATTGATCTTCTTTAATCAAATAGTAATTAAAATTCTATAATACATATAGATACCAACAATAGAAATAGTTATAATTAATCAAGCTAAAATTATATTATTAGAATCAATAATCAATTTCAAGATATTAATTTTCATATAGAACATAATGAAAGGAAGAATACCCATCATAGATATTAACATAAGGATACTTCATTGTAATTCCATTCTAGATCCTTTAAATTCTATTAATCATTTTCTAGTAGTTAATTCTTCTATAATAATAATAGCACTAATCATATAAATAATCATATATTCTTTAATAGAATTATAATTTTTAACGTTACCAATACTAATCATAATTCAACCCATATTCATAATAGTACTAGAACCTTGTAATCTTTTAATATTATTATCAATGATACCAATAATACCACCAACTAAGATAGATAATAAAGAAGCAATTAAGATAATTTTATTATTAGAAATAGAGATAATAGTGATACCTATAATAATTAAACTATATTTAATATAAGTACTTAAACCAATAATAGAATAACTATTAGTACCTTGATAAACCTCATTAATTCAATAATGCATAAGCACTAAACCAATCTTTCAAATAATACCAATTTCAATCAACTTAATAGATATATCATTATTGATATTATTAATGTTATTATTACCATTAAATTTATAGTTAAAGATAATACCCATGATAATCATTGAAGTAGATATAGCAGTTTGTGAATAATACTTTATACCACTTTCTAAACTAGATGTGGATTTAGTACCGGATATTATTCAATAATAAAGTAAAGTTTGCATTTCTATACCAATATAAGTAGTAACATATTCATTACTATGTATAATGATAATAGATCCTATAATAGTAATTAAAATACCTAAGGAAATATCTCTAGAAATAACCATTCTTTCAACAATTTCTTTAATCATAATAATACTTAAAATATAAATAATAGTATCATTACATAAAATCTCAAGTAATATATAGATACAACTTAAACCAACTATAGTAACATAACTATTATAATTAAATTTACTATTAAAAATACTCATGTATGCTACAATAGCAATTAATCAAGTAACATTGATAAATTCATTAATAAACATCTAATAGAATGTTATAAGTAACCCCTAGATTTAACTATACACTATCAAATCAGGTAACATTGATAAGAACAATCAGCTGAATACTATAAACAATACATAAATTTATCTAAATACTAACAAATTAGGTAACATTGAAAGGAACAATCAGCTGAATATTATAAACAATCCCAAAAATATAAAAAAGGTATAAAGATCTTAATAACTAATCAAGTAAAATCTAGTCAATATCTAGAGAGAGTAATCAACGTTAAAATTATCATAGTAAAATCTATTTAATATGTGGGGAGATATTCAGCAACTATCCTCATTTTTAGTAAAAAATCTAAATATAGAGTAGCTCTCCTCATAAATTAGTAACAAAATATAGTAACTATCCTCATTATTTATAAATCATCCACAAAATATAGTAACTATCCTCGTTATTTATAAACCATCCACATTAGTTAGTAAAATAACTAAGTTTTCAGTACATTATTTAGTAGGAATTACTGAATCATCCTCGTTATTTAGTAGGAATTACTGAATCATCCTCGTTATTTAGGAACCATCCACATTAATTAGTAAAAATCTAAGTTTTCAGTACATTATTTAGTAAAAATCTAGGAATTTATGAATCATCCTGGTTAATTAGTAATCTTTCATATAGAAATAAACCAAAAGATAGCGAAAATCTAAAAGATATTAACATATTAAAATATATCATCTCATAATTTAGTATAAAATCTCGAAATTTTAGTAACCATCCTTTAATTAATCGTAAAGTAATACTAATTTAGTATAAAATCTAACCATCCTATGATTAATCGTATAGTAATATTTTTTTAGTTTAGAAACTAGGGTTTTTAGTAACCATCCTTAGCAATTTATTAGGATTAATCATAAAGTAATACTAATTTATGTTCAGAATCCAGGATTTTAGCAACCACCCTTAGTAATTTATTAGAATTAATCTTAATGTAATCAAAATTTAGTTAAATATCTTGGTACAATCTACGGGCTCACTGTAAGTCTCCCAGTAATAAACTTAATTATCTTACTATAGTAATGAATCTCTAAATAAATTAGCATATTAAAACATATAAATCATTAATATTACTCCTCCAATAATAATATTAATTCATGTGATAATTGTATTAGTTTTTTGTTTATTAATCTCCTTATTTGTTATAGTTATTATTTCTGTTACACCTAATCTACCTAATTGTTCTAAGTAACCTCTATCAATTTCTTTATATAAAATATAATGTGAAAAATATAAGATAGGATTTACTAATAAAGATATATAAATGTAATCTAAATTTCACCCTTTATTTCAAAACTTAATTAAAATATTACTCTTTAGATATATACCAATTCAACTTATTAATATCATCATAATTAGAATCATTAATATCATACCATATATAGTAAGTAACTCTTCAATAATCTCACCAATAGAGATAACATTAGTATTAAATCAAAATATAAGGGAAATATAAACAAATTCAGTTAAATATCCATTAATAATAGTAATAATACTTAAAGTAATTAAAGTACCAGTAATTAATTTACCATTCTCTTTAGCAAAACTTAAAGAAGTTCTTAATGAATTAGTTCTATTAATGAAAATTATATATAAACTTCTAATAGAATAGATGGTTGTAATACAGGCAGCAATAATGGCAATGAAAAACCCATATTTCCCAGTAATAATAGACTCTTTACCAGTAATAATACCATATTCAATAATCTTTTCTTTAGAATAGAATCCAGATAAGAAAAGTCATCCAATTAAACCTAAAGTACCTACTAAATAAGTAAAGTAAGTTATAGGTAAATGTCTAATTAAAGCACCATATTTTCTAATATCTTGTTCATCATTAACAGCATGAATAATAGAACCAGCACTTAAGAATAATAAGGCTTTAAATCAACCATGATTAATTAAATGATATAAAGAAACATTAATAGAACCCATACCAAAGATCATAACCATATAACCTAATTGACTACAAGTAGAATAAGCAATAATTTTCTTAATATCAAATTGAACTCAACCAATGATACCAGAATAAATAGCAGTAATACTACCAATAATAGTAATATAAATGAATATTTCAAGATTCATAATACCAACTAATCTATATAAGATAAATACACCAGCAGTAACCATAGTTGCGGCATGAATTAAGGCAGAAACAAGGGTAAGACCTTCCATAGAGCCAAGTAATCAAGTATGTAAACCAATTTGAGCAGATTTGGCAGAAATACCTAAGATAATACAAATACCAATTAACTTATAAGAGTCATTAATAACTAAATAACCTAAAATAGAAATTAATTCAAAGTCAGTAGTCTTTAAATTGATCATTATCTCACTAATAATAACAATAATAAATATATCACCAATTCTATTCATAATAATAGCTTTAATAGCAGCTTTATTAGCTTCAATTCTAGATCATCAATGATTGATTAATAAGTAAGAACAAACACCAACACCTTCTCATCCAATTAACAATAAGATAATATTATTACCAGTAATAATCTGTATCATAAATCAACAGAATAAAGTAATAATAGATAAGAATCTATTTAAATGAAGATCATTAGCCATATATTCAATAGAATAAAATTGAACTAAAATAGTCATAGTAATAACTAAAATTAACATAATACTAGTATAAATATCAAATCTTCACTCTCATAAGGTATTAATATAACCATTATGCATTCACATACCAACATTATATTTAATAAAAGAATTATTAATAATAACATCATAGGAAGTGATAAACATAGTTATCAAAGTAATAAACAATCCAATAATAGTTATTATAAGAACACCTTTATTACCTAATTTATAACCAAATAAACTAGTAATAATACAAGTAATTAAAAGTAAAGTAATAATAATAATAGACATAGACATAAAGTCTTAAATAAAGGTATATAAATCTAAGAATATTATTCTTAAACAACCGAGAAATTTAAGGTGAAATCTAAACCTTCTGTAGGTATATCTTAATATCTTTTTTAGAATTAGTCTTTTTTCTATAAATTTAAGGTGAAATCAAGTAAATCTAAACCTTCTATAAGTATATCTTAATATCAATTTTAGAATTAGAATAAATTTAAAGTAATAATACTACAGATAGACTACAATCTCTACTACCAAATAAAACATTTCAATCATAAAACATTTCAAGAAAAATCTTAAAGATCTTTGCTACCAAATTAAACATTTCAATCTAACTAAGATAAATCTTAAAGATTTCTCCTACAAAATTTTAATCTAACTATGATCTTCTCATAATAGAATTATTAGTTTTTTTTCACTAGTAATCAGGTATACTACATCGTAAGATAGTATATATTTTTCTCAAATATTTATACAAATGGGAAAATTATGTATAATATTAGAGAAAATATCAAACAATATAAAGTAATAAATATATTAAATACAAATTCTACTGAAATCAATAAAGAAATTAAAGTACCAATATCTATCATTTACTATCCGTCGTTGATTTTCTTCATCAATTTTAGCTACTATGACTTATGATGAGTCAGGTTCTTTAGTCTATTTAGGAAATGTAGATTACATCTCTCCTGACAGAAGGATAGGTTCAAATTTTCTTATTAATATAAGTATCAATAAAAGGTATAGATTATTCAATATCAGAACCAATATCAAATCTATTAATAATCATTCTACTAATAGTAAGAGTAAAGTAGAATCTATATTCAATCTATCATTTACTACGGGTTCCCTGTAGTCTCCCCCCTTCTAATTTACTTATTAATATAAATCAATAATAGAATCTATATTCAATCTATCATTTACTACGGGTTCACTCCTTCTAGTATCTATAAAAGATATAGATTATTCAATAACAGAATCTTTATTCAATCTATTCAATAATAGAATCTTTATTCAATCTATCATTTTCCCCTTCTTATTTTCTTATTAATAGATGTACCAATAAAAGGTATAGATTGTTCAATATCAGAACCAGTATCTAATCTATTAATAATCATTCTACTAATAGTAAGAGTAAAGAATTTAACTAAACCTCTAGTTCTACCAGTAATACAACATCTTTGTGTTAAAACAAGTTTAAAATTAAAGATAATTTCTTTTTTCTTCTTAATGATTTTCTTAATAGAAACTCTCAGTATTCTAGTTTCCTTACTTAACTCTAAGTAAATTCTTTCATTTTGAAGTTGTGCCTGTAATTTCATTAATTTAGTTTTTTCTTGATATATTCTCTTCAATTACTTGAATCCTTCCTCATTTTTTTAGATATTCTTTAATAAAGATTTATTTTTGGTTAATTATCCTCAAATACATTGAATCATCCTCAGTAATTAGAATTTTATTCTTTATTTTATTTTTTCCTAGAAAATTATCTTATAATACATAGGATTATCCCTAGAAATACTAATGATATTAATTAATTAAAATGGATCTTAGGGAAAAACCCTCAAATACATTGAATCATCCTCATAAATACTAAAGATATTAAAAAAAGATCCAAAAAAGAAGAATCCGAGTCTCAAATAACCTAAAACAATCAATAAAAGTTATTTGTAAAAAAATCAATGTTATAAAAATCACTCTATTAGTAAATAAACTAATTTTATATTATTATACTACATTGAATACTTATTTTGGTAGTGGTGGTTCTTATTTGCTTTGATATTTTCATTTTTTCCTCTTCTAAGGCACTATCTAAAATAAAACTATTTTTTAATAACCATCATTCAGTTATTTTCATAAAAAATCATTTATTTAAAGTAAATCTAATACTTTTAATATAAAAGACTATCAAAATACTACAGATAATAAATAATAATAAGACTATATCTAAAAGAAAACTACTAAATAGTAATCATTATTAAGTGATTTTAACAAAAAATCAAAATTTAAAGTAAATCCGATAAATTAAATAAAAAGACTATCAAAAATCTGTAATAAATGAAAAAATTAAAGTAAATCCAATAAATTAAATATAAAGACTATCTAAATTCTGTAATAAATGAAATTTTAAAGTAAATCTGATAAATTAAATATAAAGGCTATCAAAAATCTGTAAAAAATGAATAAATAAAACACAACTCAAGCAAAGCATAATATGACTACCAAAAATCTGTAATAAATGAAAAAATAAAACACAACCCAAGCAAAGTATAATATGACTGCCAAAAATCTGTAATAAATGAAAATTTAAAGTAAATCTGATAAATTAAATATAAAGACTTTCAAAAATCTGTAAAAAATGAATAAATTAAACAAAACCCAAACAAAATTGAATGATACTTCTACGGGTTCCCTACAGGTCTCCCAAAAATTATGGAAATAATGAACAATTAAAGGAAAACTTAGACAAAGTATAAGGATATAACTATAGGTTATCTAAAGGTCTCCATAAAATCTGTAATAAATGAAAAAATGAAACATAACCTAAGCAAAAGGGAATAATACTATCAAAAATCTGTAATAAATGAATAAATTAAACAAAACCCAAACGAAGTAAACCAAGGGTTCCTAAAATACTACAATAAATAAAAAACTGAAACACTAATCAGGCAAAGTATAGTACTACTTTCAAAAATCTGTAATAAATGAAAAAATGAAACATAACTCAAACAAAGTATAGTAAAACTTTCAAAAATCTGTAATAAATGAAAAAATGAAACATTAATTAGACAAAGTATAACAAGACTGCCAAAAATCTGTAATAAATGAAAAATTAGAGTAAATCTGATAAATTAAATATAAAGACTATCAAAAATCTGTAATAAATCAAAATTTCAAGTAATCTTATAAGATAGCCCCCAATCTCTTAGTAGAAAAAGAGACTAAATCTTTCTAACTAAAGATATTCTCTCAATTTTTATATCAACTTGGTGATAAATCTCTTCTTTATTTCTAAATTCTTTTTTACTAGTAATAACTATACCACCAATTAAACCAGAGATTAAGATAATACTCATAATAATAATCTCAATACCATATTCCCTATACATAATAATATATTCTTTAATATTATCTTCAGAATGTATAATATCAACTCATTTATTAAATAAAAAGATATCACTATCCTTAATAGTATGTCATTGAATCTCATTAATCAAAGTAAATAAAATAATAAATCACATAAGAATGATTTCTCCTCTTTCCATTCTTCTATCCTGTTCTTTAATTCTCATCATCATAATAACATATAAGATAATAACAGCAATAGCTCCAACATACAACATCATCATAATAATACCAATTAATCATTTACCTTTAATAATCATTTTAACTACAATCGACATAAATCCTATTATTAATCCTAACATTCCTGTTATCATTTTCTTACTCATTATAACAACAATCCCAGTAATAATAAGTAAAATATCAGTTAATCTATCAATATAGTTTATCAAAATAGTTTAATATTAAAACCTATTCTAAAGTTATTTGGATCTGAAGGATTTGAACCTACATCCCAGGATCATGAGCCCTGTTACTTACCATTAGTAGAATATCCTTAATAATATTAAGTATATACCTAAATTAACCTTAAAAAAATCTAGTATATATCTAAATTATCCTTAATTAAATCTGATATATATCTTAATCTCGCGCTGTTACTTACCATTAGTAGAATATCCTTAATAATATTCAATATATATACCTAAACTATCCTTAATAAAATCTAGTACATATCTAAATTATCCTTAATAAAGTTAAGTATATATCAAGAGAACTATATAAACTCGAGGAACAGCTTCCTGTTACTTACCATTAGTAGAATATCCTTAATAATATCTAGTATATACCTAAACTATTCTTAATAAAATCTAGTGCATATCTAAATTATCCTTAATAAAATTAAGTATATACCTAAACCATCCTTAATAAAATCTAGTACATATCTAAATTATCCTTAATAAAGTCAAGTATATATACAAACCTCACCCAGTTACTTAGAGTATCCTTAATAAGTATAATATCCTTAATAATATCTAGTAAAGATCTTAATCTCACCTAGAATATCCTTAATAATATCTAATATATATATATAAATTTCACCAAAAATATCCTTAAAAATATCTAGTATATATCTAAATTTCACCCTATTACTTACCATTAGTAGAATATCCTTAATAAAATCTAGTATATATCTAAATTATCCTTAATAAAATCCAGTGCATATCTAAATTATCCTTAATAAAATCTAGTATATATCAAGAGAACTATATAAACTCACCCAGTTACTTACCATTAGTAAAATATCCTTAATAATATCTAGTAAATTATATTAGCGTATATCTACATCTCGTTCAGTTACTTACCATTAATAGAATATCCTTAAAAAAATCCAGTATATATCTAAAATTTCCCCAATAAAATCTAGTATATATCTAAATTATCCTTAATAAAATCTAGTATATATCTAAATTATCCTCAATAAAATCTAGTATATATACAAACCTCACCCAGTTACTTAGAATATCCTTAACAATATCTAGTATATATCTCAGAATATCCCTAATAATATCTAGTATATATACAAATCCCCAGTTACTAGTAGAATATCCTTAATAATATCTAGTATATATCTAAATTTCACCGAAAATATCCTTAATAAAATCTAGTATATATCTAAATATCACTCCAGTCTCACCTATCTTTAGTAGACTATCCCTCAATTATTAAACAAATAACAATACCTCACACTATGACTTACCTTTAGTAAAATATCAATCACCGGATGAGAGATTTGAACTCTCTGTCTTTGAATTAAAAGTTCACTGCTTAACCAAGAAAAGCTTATCCAGTATAAATAATACATCGATATTCCAGTATATCCTAATACAACCCTATGACATTATGGGAATATAACAACATCCAATATAAGTTATAAAGTAGATCTAATAGATTACCTCGAGATTTGAACTCTCTGTCTTTGAATTAAAAGTTCACTGCTTAACCAAGAAAAGCTTATCCAGTATAAATATCTAATAGATATCCTTATATAATACTATAAAAACATAGTAAGAATCCAAGAAAAGC
>ORMF011876585.1_pt1 | contig 17020 bp, 10 predicted proteins | sample 1779871 | NCBI WGS metagenome assembly ORMF01 (sample SAMEA104232316, study PRJEB22302) | groundwater metagenome | biome: forest; feature: aquifer; material: groundwater | place: USA | collected 2011-08-07 | depth 5.4 m
GAAGACAGCGACCGCTTCACCACGCTCGTCGCGCCCGTGCTCAAGTTCGTGGACTACTGCATCCTCAACGAAATTGAAGCGGGCAAGACCACGGGATTCAAAGTCCGCACCTCGGACGGACGCCTCGACACCGTGGCGCTCCGGCACGCGGCAGGGGCGCTGTTGCAAAAGGGCGTGCGCGAACTGGTGGTCATCCATTTTCCCGAAGGCGCCTTGGCGCGTAACCGCCGGGGCGACGACATCTGGCAGCCGTCGCTCAAACTCCCGGCGAAACACATCGCGGGCACGGCGGGCGCGGGCGACGCCTTCTGCGCCGGCATGTTGTGGGGCTTGCACGAAGGCTGGGAACTCCCGCGCAGCCTTCGCACCGGCGTCTGCCTCGCCGCCGCCTCGCTTTCCGATCCGACCTGCACCGCGGGCGTCAAATCGCTCGCCAACTCCCTCGCACTGGCGAAGAAGTTTGGCTTCCAACCGGCGTTGGATAAATAGTCTTTCCGGTTTGCGTTGAAATTCTGCTGCCGTGGGGTTGCGGTCGTTGCCTTGAGGTGGGGCGAGGCTGCTGACGAGCTGCAAAGAATTTTTAGCCACGGATGGACACAGATTCAACCTTGGCACGGCAGTTGACGCAAAGACGCCAAGAAGCAAAGGCGCGGAGGACTGAACCGCTGATGCACGCTGATTCAAAGGGCTGACTTGTCGCGCCGAAATCCGATGGAGGCGGAAAGCCCGACAGATGATAGCCCAGGGCAACGCCCTGGGTTCACGTTCCAAAACCAACCCAAGCCTTGTAAGGACGGCAGAAAGGCTTATCGCAAATCGGCGAGGCTGAATTTTATGTCAGCGAGTTCGGCGGGAGTGATGCTCCAGAGTTCGGCAACAGCAGCATCAATTTCCATTTCGACGGCTTCAAGTTGCTTTGTATCTGGTTCGGATTCGGCAGCGAGCGCGTGGGCTTGCCCAGTTGAGTCAACAACCGTTCGAGCTTCACTAAGGATGGGATTGATTTGCGTTCGCTGAACGCCTAGAACTTCCCGCGTTCGCTGCCCACGGGCACACGCGGAACGCAAACCGGACCATGAAACTCTCACTCCTCGATCAAGTCATCGTCGTGCTTTACCTCGCGACGATCATGGGCATCGGCTTCGCCATGAAACGACGCGCGGCGCGCGGGATGTCGGCGTATTTCCTCGGCGGTCGCCAGTTGCCGTGGTGGGCGCTGGCCATGAGCGGGTCGTCGTCCTACTTCGACATCACCGGCACAATGTGGATCGTGTCGCTGTTCATTCTGCTCGGTTTGAAAGGCATGTGGGTTCACTGGCTTTGGGGCTTTCCGATCACGGCGTTTTATCTCGCTTACATGGGCAAGTGGATTCGCCGCAGCGGCGTTCTCACCGGCGCGGAATGGATGTACACGCGCTTTGGGAACGGCAAGGCGGGCGATCTGGCGCGGCTGGCCTACACGATCTTCGCCATCCTCACCATCACGGCGTTGCTCGGCTACGGCGCGATCGGCATGGGCAAATTCGGCGCGGTGTTTCTGCCGTTCGAGCCGTTCACCTGCTCCGTGCTGATTCTTTGCGTGACGGGACTGTATGTCATCGCGGGCGGATTGCACGGCATCGTGCGGGTGGAAATCGTGCAAACCATCGTGCTTAGTGCCGGCGCGCTCACGTTTGCCTTCATCGGCTGGCAGCATTTCGACGCGGTCAAGTTTGCGGCGAACGTGCCGGCTGGCTGGCATTCCATCGCGCCGGCGATGCGGCCCGCCGAACTGCAAGGCGTCGTTTCCGGCGGCACGGATTTTTCGCTCTTCGGCGCACTCGTCGCCGTATGGCTGGCGAAAGGGTTGTTGCTCTGCTTCAGCGGACCAGAGCAGCTTTTTGATTTCCAGCGCTTCCTCGCCGCGCGTGACGCCCGTGACGCCTCGAAGCTGGGCGCGTTGTGGGGCGTCATCCACACCTTGCGCTGGCCGTTCACGATGGCGATCGCCGTGATGGCCATCATCGGCCTCGGCGATCCGACGCTCGACGCGGCGCTGAGGAAAGACCCGGAAGCGGCGCTGCCGCTCATCATTAGCGCGCGACTGCCACACGGGCTGGTGGGCTTCATGTTGGCGGCGCTGCTGTCGGGCTTTCTCGCCACGTTCAGTTCCACGGTCAACGGCGGTGCGGCGTACCTCGTGAAGGACATTTATCAGCGTTACGTCAATCCGCAGGCCGGTCAGCGCACCCTCATCCGCGCCAGCTATGTTGCATCGGCGCTGCTGATTGTCACCGGGTTGGTGATTTCGCGCCTGGGCACCTCGATCAACACGGCGTTCATGTGGATTTTTGGCACGCTGGCCGCGGGGATTCTCCCGGCCAACGTCCTGCGCTGGTATTGGTGGCGGCTCAACGGCTGGGGCTACGCCGCCGGCATCTTCGGCGGCATGGCGCTGTCGCTGGGGCAGGTCTTCGGCGACACTTATCTCTGGCGCACGCCGCTGCCGCTTTACGTTGGCTTCCCCGTCATCGCGCTGGCGTCCACGGTTATCAGCGTCGTCGTCGCGTTGCTGACGAAACCGACGGATGAACCAACCCTCGCCCGTTTTTACGAAACCGTGCAACCGGCGGGCGCGTGGGGTCGGGTGAAAGCCAGTGTGCTGTCAGCGAATCCTCAATTCCGTCGCGAAGCGCCGTTCGCGCGGGACGCGTTGAACACCTTCCTCTCGCTGGTGGCGATTTGCGCGCTCTACGTCGCGACGCTCTACTTGATTCTGCATCGCTACGAGATCGCGGGCGCCTGTTTCGGGACGACACTGGCCATGGGCGTCGTGCTGTTCTTCACGTGGTATCGAAACCTGCCCGCGCCGGAACGGGCGCTGGCGGAGGAGGAAAGCAGCGCGCCGCTGCGCGAGTGAATACCCGATTCACTGGTGCGTCGTGTCGAACATGGCAACGGTGTATGTGGACCATGGAGTGCATCTGGTAACAATCAGAATCTAACCTCCCTCGATTCCCCGTTCACGCATAATGTCAGCCACTTGCTTCGACCGTCGGCCAAACACGAGCCAGCGCTTTAATTGATGTTTCTTGCCTGCCTTGTCGCGCACCCAAAACTCCGTGGAGTGCAATCTGTTTTTTGTCCGATCTCGCATCTCCCTATCCTCACATTCTGCCCCTCCGTCACAGTGTCGCCACTCAACCACATCCTCCCACCGCAGCCGCAACTCCGAGAACAGCAGCTTTTGCCAAATGCCATCATCCGAGATAACGAGTTGGGTCGGCAACAACGTTAGCGCATACAGCATCATACCAACAGAAACTCCGCCGATGATGCATGCGGTGGCAACCGGCCAGCCTAGCGTCGGTATCAATGGCAGAATTGCCAGCGGTGCAATCGCACCTACAACGAGCAGACCTAACATCCAACGTGGACATCTGAATATCACAGGGCGCATGGTGATGCCTAAGTGTACACGAGGCAGAAAATATCTCCCCGGTATTGGGTATTGGACGGGTTAACAAGGAAATCGGTTTCCCACGTTCATAGGGCGAGCCTATGGCTGAAAAAGACACGGGTCAAGGCCCGGTCAGTTGAGGATTGAGACGCTTCAACTCACCGCACGGCATCGAACATGGCCACGATGTTTGCGGGCGGCACGTCCGCCATGAGGTTGTGGACCTGCTGGAAGACGTAGCCGCCGCCGGGCCGCCAGATGTCCATTTGCCGGCGCACATGGTCGCGGACCTGCGCGGGCGTGCCTTTGCTCACGATCTCGCGCGTGTCGCAACCGCCGCCCCAAAACGTGAGGTGCTGTCCGAAATCTTTTTTCAATCCGGCGGCATCCATGCCGCGACAGGTGATCTGCACCGGGTTGATTGCATCAAGGCCCGCTTCGATCAGGCCGGGCAGCAATTCGCGCACGCCGCCGCAGCAGTGCAGCATGATCTTGATGTGCGGGGCGAGTTGCTTCGCGCGCGCCCACATGCGCTGCTCGCGCGGGAAAAAGAACTCGCGATACATGCGGGGCGAAACCTGCGGACCGCTTTGCATCCCGAGGTCGTCGCCGAAAAGAATGACATCAATGGACTCGCCCACCGCTCCGAGGAATCGCTCCAGGTTGGCGAGGTGCATTTCAGTGACGCGATCCAGGAACTCGTGGGCGCGCGACGGATCGCCGGCCAGCAGCACGAAAAAATTGTCGTTGCGGTACAGAAACTGACCCATCTCCAGCAAGTTGCCGCCGAACAAGCCGATGATCGCGCGGTCAGACTGCCGACGCAGCCGTTGCGCGCCTTCGCGGAAAACCTTCATGCCGTCCGGCCCGGCGATGATCGGTCCGGGCGGCGAAGCGATGGCGGTCCACATGCTTTCGGACAGTTCCTCCTGCAATCGCGTCAAATCGTCCGCCTCGGCATAAGGCCACCAGGTTTGTTCGAAGTAAATCACGCCGTCCGGCATGCGCGCGATGACGCGCCCGGTTTTCTGGGAGCGGATGACCCATTCGCTGTTTACGCGGTCGGGTTTGGCCCAGACGGGCATCAGGCACGGCGTGCCATCGGGCAAGGTCCATTCGCTCCACCATTTGTCTTCGAGTGCGAACGCGCGGCCCAGCTCGATGGTGTCCACCTGAAACCGCTCCATCACGTCTTCGTCCACGATGGCGAGTTGCTGGACCGGGTCATAGACGCGGATCGGTTTCTTCGGCAGGCCGAGATGATCGCGCAACCGCGCGTAGGCGATGGCCATGATGCCGGACGAGCGATGGCCCGAGAGATCCACCGGCACGCGGTCGGGTTCGTGGTGGTTCAGCGTGGCGAGGATGCGTTCTTTCGAGGTCATTGGTTCATGGGCCCCAGATGCAGTACAAAACGGGACGATTGAAAATCAGTTCGTGCCGTTCCGGTCTGCCCGCTGTTGTGCAACCCGCGCTCATGTGCCCGGCGCTATTTGAAATCCTAGCGTCTGCCGAGAGCAAGCGTTTTTCGGTAGTGGTACAGGGTCCGCGCTATGGGGCGGCAGGATGAACTATCGTTTCCGCCGCCGGAGTCGCGGCAATACCAGCAGCGCGGTCACCGCCACGCAGCCCCAGCCGAACCAGTCTCCGTGTTCGTTGTAAAAAGTGCGGCGGCGCATTTCGCCCGGGGCGTGGACGGGAATATTCCACGTCACAAACCCCGCGCCGTATTCGCTGCCGCCGTGGTCCCGGAAGAGCTCCCGGACCTGGCCGCGCGCATCAATCCAGCAAGTCACGCCGTTGTTGCAGCAGCGGAGCAGGGGGACGCCATTCTCGACAGCGCGCAACGCGGCGCTCGCGGCGTGCTGCCAGTGCGAGGCGCTCTCCCCGAACCAACCGTTGTTCGTCAGGTTCACGAGAAAATCGGTGTCGTCCTCCACATATTCGCGGACGAGATGCGGGAACGTGTGCTCAAAACAGATCAGCGTGGCCGTTTTGATGCGGGGTGGAGCGCCGGTCTCCGACCCGGCGCGTTGGGATTCGTTGGTTGAACCGGGCCGGGCTGGGGGCCGGCGCCCCAGTTCAAAATGCGTCACGCGGTCGCCGGCCGTGAATCCCCCGGTGATGGGCGTGAACCATTTCACGAACGGCAGCACGCGGACGAGCGGAATATATTCGCCGAACATCACCAGATGGCGCTTGTGATAAATGCCGCCCAGTGATCCGTCGGGCCGGAAATGAAACGCCGCGTTGTAGGCATCGTAGCGGTCGCCGGGGGTCGGATTGGGTTTATCCTGCACGTCGTCCGCGCCGAAAATCATCTCGATCTGATGCGTCTGGATCAGGTTCGTGATGGCGGCGAAGCTGGCGGCGTTGAACTCCGGCAACGCGGCTTCGGGCCAGAGCAGGAGATCGGTTTCGTTCGTGAGCGCCTGCGCGGTGAGTTCCATCAACTGCCGGAAGCGATTCGTGTTCTCGCCCGCGTCCCAGATCATCGTCTGCGGAATGGCGGGTTGGATGAACGTGACGCGGAGGGTTTCCGTTTCCGCTGGCATACTCCGCAGGCGTGCCATGCCGCCGACAAAAAGTATCAGCAACGCCAACAGCGGGAGCAGGATTTCGCTCATCCAAACGTAGCGCGAGGTGGGATGACGAAACATGGCGAGCACCCCGGAGTACATCGCCAGGGAAAACCACACCACGATGAACGACACGCCATAGACGCCCGTCACCGCCGCGATTTGAATCAACGGCAACATCCGCCATTGCGACGCGCCGAGGTCGTTCCACGGAAAGCCGCTGAGGAAACGGGCGCGGATCATTTCCAACGCCACCCACGCCGCGGCGCCCGCCAGCGTCCACGCACTGCGCCGCAGCCAGCCGCCTTTGCCCACGCGACCGGCGAGCAACCAAACCCACGCCGCCGGATACAGCGCCAGAAACGCGCTCATCGCCAGCCAGCCGAAGATGGGAAAACCGGTCACCGGAATGTTCAGCACCCAGTAGAGCGTGATGAGGTAGTGCGTCAGCCCGGCGACGTAGCCGATGCGAAACGCCCTCCGGCCGTGGGTGCGATAGGCGCACGCCAGGATCAGGGCGGGGGCGACCCAGGCGGCGCCGGCGAAGTCAAACTTGGGAAACGCGGTGGCCAGAAAAAATCCCGACAGGGCCGCGAGGAAGTAGCGGTGGCGCAATAAGAGTTGGCCCGAAATAAAATTCAACCACGCGAGCTTGGCAAGATTGCGCCCAAAGGCAAGTTCGCGTCTGAATGATGTCGCGTGCGCATGGCACAACCAGAAGTTCCTTGGAACGCAGGTTAAATTTTCTTCGTCCTCGCTGATCGGGTTGAAAACTGCGCGTTCACAACCGCTTTACCCAGATGTTACGGTACTGAACGGGATTGCCGTGGTCCTGCAACAACAGGCCGGCGGGTTCGCCTTCCTTTTCGTCCACCGCGCCGGGCGTGGCGTGTGGCAGTTCAAAGTTGTCGTGAATCACCACCCCGTTGTGGACAACCGTGATCCGCGCGTTGGCTGACTTCTTACCGTCGTCACCGCGCTTGGCCGCGTGGAACGTGATGTCGTAACTCTGCCACTGGAGCGGGGGGGCGCACATGTTCACGAGCGGCCGGCAAATCTGGTAGAAACCGCCGCATTCGTTATCGAAGCCTTCCAGGCCGTAGCTGTCCAGCACCTGCGTCTCGTACCGGCTCTGCACATACACGCCGCTGTTCGCGCGCCCTTGACCCGAGGAGCGCGGCATGTACGGCAGGCAAAACTCGAGATGCAGTTGATGATCGCCAAACTTCTCCTTGCTCACGATGTCGCCGCCCTTGACCACTTCCATGACGCCATCGGGCAGCAGCTTCCACTTGATCGGCTGGCCCGAACCGCGCGTTTGCCACTGATCGAGGTTCGAGCCATCGAGTAACACCACCGCGCCTTCCGGCGGGCGCTGGCCGAGATCGGGCGACACGCGCTGCGTTTTCTTGAGTTCGAACCGGCCCGTTTGCCGGCCGGCTACGGTGCCTTGGACCAAATTGTCCGTGAGTTTCCCGGACCAGAGCGAAGCGGTGAAAACTACACCGCTTTCCGTGGTGCCTGTGACGTGGCCAACGTCGAACGGGATGTCATCCAGGAACCGGAACTGGCCGTCACGAATCACGCCGCGCAACCGGAAGAGGTAGGGACCGCGTTCACGGAAGTCGGCGACGAAGCGCGCCTCGTAGCGGCCGTCGTCCAGCGGGATCATGTAAACCGAAACCGGCTCCTGCGGCCCGCCGATCGAAACGCTGCCCTGCCAGTCACCCATGAACGGATCAATGGCGTTTTGGGCGGCGGCGCGAAACGTCAGCATGGCCGTCACAACGAAAAGAGTTTGTAGTTTCATAAGCGGATAATGCATGTGGGCTGATCCTATCGCGCGGCCTGGCGGGAGACAAGTGTTCAAGAATTATGGACTCTGCGCGGCGGATCGGGTATCAGAAGTTCACCATGCGTTTATTTCTGTCAGCCGCGTTTGCGGCGATGCTGGCCAACGGTACTGCCGGAGCCGAGCTGAACTGGCCGCAGCTCCGCGGCCCGCGCGGCGATGGGACTTCCCTGGCCACGCACGTTCCGCTGCATTGGAGTGAAACCAACAACATTGCTTGGAAAGTCAGTGTCCCCGGCCGCGGCCGCTCGTCCCCGGTGATCCTCGGTGACCGAATTTGGCTGACGCTGGCGGTGGAGCGGGGCGTCGTGCGGAAACGGATCGAGGGCGACGACATGCAAACGGCGGAGCATGTCTCGCTGGAAGTGGTCTGCCTTGATCGCGCCAAGGGCAAAATTCTCTGGCGCACGCCACTCTTCGCGGTGGACAATCCGGCCCCGGTCCATTGGTTCAACAGTTGGGCCACGCCCACGCCGGTGGTCGAACCGGGCCGCCTTTACTGCGACTTCGGCACGTTCGGCACCACCTGCCTGAATGCGAAGACCGGCAAGATTCTTTGGAAGACCCGGCTGCCGGTGGATCACCAGGTCGGGCCTGGCAGTTCGCCGGTGCTTTACGAGAAACTGCTGGTGCTGGTCCGCGACGGTCGCGACGCCCAATACCTCGCGGCGCTGGACACGAAAACTGGCAAGGAGGTTTGGCGGACAGAGCGTCCGCCGATCAACACCTCCAGCCCCAACCTCAAGAAATCTTTCGTCACGCCGCTGCTGGTCAACGCCGGGGGCCGGACGCAGTTAATCTCGCCGGGGGCGCATTGGGTGGTTGCCTACGAACCGGCCACGGGCAAGGAAATCTGGCGGGCCCGACATGGCGAGGGGTTTTCCATCGGCTCCTGTCCGGTGTTCGGTCATGGCATGGTGTTCTTCAGTACGGGTTGCATGAAGCCGCAACTTTGGGCGGTTCGGGTGGATGGGGCGGGGGACGTGACCACGACCCACGCCGCCTGGAAGACGCCGCGCCAGGTGCCGGTCATGTCTTCGCCGGTGCTGCTGGGCGACGAGCTGTACTGGACTTCCGACGACGGCATCGCGAATTGCGCCGATGCCCGGAGTGGTGAAGTACACTGGCAGGAGCGTATGAACGAGCAACACCTTGCCTCACCGCTGCTGGCCGAGGGGCGGGTGTACTTCTTCGGCAAGGACGGGAAATCAACCGTGGTCAAGGCCGGCAAGCCATTCGAGAAGCTCGCGGAGAATCAGATCGAAGGCGTGGTGGTGGCGACGCCCGCGATTCTTGACCGCAGCATCTTCCTGCGGACGGACACCCATCTTTATCGAATCGGGAAGAAGTAGGGACACTTTCCGATCCCTTCCTCCGGCCGTACTGCGGCGTTCGGCCCGGTCAAAGGGGGCTTTAGAAAAAGAGAAAGGCCGGACAACAGGTCCGGCCTTTTCACACACGGCAACTGAGAACGCAGTGCCAAACAACAATACCAAGATAGCCGCCGGCCAATTTCCTGCCAGTCACCATTTCGGGGGACACCCGGCCTCGCTCTGATCTCAAAAACACCGCCGCGCGGGCTGGCCCATTGTGCTGTAAAACAGGCTAGACACCGGCGACATTTGCACGAACATCTGCTCTGGCTTGTTTCGCGGGAGAAAAGGCCAGGCGGGTTTCGAGACAATCAACCAGCGGTCATTTTCATTTATGAGCGATGCGGGAACAAGTCGGCCCAACGGACAATTATGGCGCGAAATTGATCGCGTTGACCCCCCCAAACGCCCGGCCCCGGAGCGCGTGGCGGACTTTCACGAGATTTATTCCCTGCTGGACGAAGCCAGTGTTCGGGAGCAGGCCAGCCGTTGCATCCAATGTCCGCAGCCCAGTTGTCAGGAAGGCTGTCCGCTGGCCAACCACATTCCGGAATGGCTGGCGCTGGCGGCAGAGGGGAAATTTCTGGAAGCCGCCGAAGTTTCGCAGGCGACCAGCAACATGCCGGAAATCTGCCCGCGCGTTTGTCCGCAGGAACGCCTCTGCGAAGGCGCCTGCATCCTGGTCGGCCACGCCGAGCCGATTTGCATCGGGGCGATCGAAAAATTCATCAATGAGTATGCCCTGGCCCACGGCGGCACTACCGTTGCATGCGCGCCCCCCAATGGCCGGCGCGTGGCGGTGGTGGGCTCCGGCCCCGGCGGGCTGGCCTGCGCGGACGAGCTGGCCAAAATGGGTTATGCCGTAACCATATTTGAATCACAATCCCAGGCGGGTGGTTTGCTGCTAAATGGCATTCCCGCATTCAAATTGGAAAAATCCGTGGTGGAGCGGCGACTCAACATTCTGCGACAGCGCGGCGTGAAATTTGAACTCGGGGTGACGGTGGGCGTTGAGTTCCAGCTCCGCGATTTGCTCAAGGATTTCAATGCTGTATTTCTCGGCATCGGCGCGCAAAAAGCCAAACCGCTTGGCGTTCCGGGCGAAGAGTTGTCCGGCGTCCATCAGGCCCTCCCGTTTCTGGTCCAATATAATTCTCCCATGCCACTGGAGCTTGCCCCCATCCCGGTGGCCGGTCGGCGGGTGGCGGTGCTGGGCGGGGGCGACACGGCGATGGATTGTCTGCGTACGGCCCTACGCGCCGGCGCCACGGAGGCGGTGTGCGTCTATCGGCGCGATCTGGCCAACATGCCCGGCAGCCGCAAGGAATACTTCAATGCGTTGGAGGAAACCGCCCAATTCCTTTTCCTGACCAATCCCGTGGCGCTCGAAGCCGGCGCGCACGGCCGCGTGGCGGGCGTGCGGTGTGTCAAAATGGAGTTGGGCGAACCCGATGCTTCCGGCCGGCAAAAACCGCGCGCCGTGCCCGGTTCGGAATTCACCATCCCGACGGATCTGGTTCTCGGCGCCTACGGTTTCGACCCCGTGCCGTTTCCGGCCGGCAGCGACCTGTCCCGTGTGGCCGTGAACGACTGGGGCGCCATCCGAGTGGACGAGCAGCAAATGACCAATGTGCCCGGCGTTTTTGCCGGCGGCGATGCCTCCCGCGGGGCCAGTCTGGTGGTACATGCCGTCCGCGATGGCCGGAAAGCGGCGCTGGGAATTCACCGGCATTTGGATTTGTTGCGGCCGTGATTGGCCCCGTCACCCGCCACAACCTCGTCCCGCCTCGCGCCGTTCAATGAGAGGAAAAACGCCGCCCGGTGTGGTGCGCGCCGGACAGCGTTGGTGTCACCGCTCCGCAATGTGCGGAGAGAACAATCAATTCACTGCAAAATTAAAAAAAATTCGACATGGTGAAGGCCGCCTGCCCCAACTGTTTGAGGGTGAACACCACCAGAAACAGAAAGAGGACGAAGACGGCGAACAACCCCACCACCAAGAGGATGGCTTGGACCACCAGGAGCACACCAGCCGCCAGCCCCGCCCCGAAACGTTTGACCGCGCCCGGAACCGGGTTGGGCGGGACGATCCGTCCGTGGCGGATTTTGTGGGCAAAGCGATTTTGGTAAGCGGCTTCATTGTCGGGAAATTGTTTCGCACATTCCACCAGCGCATCACTGGCTTGCCCGGTCGTGATGCCCGCATCCCAAGTGCAACCGAAGAACCGGAGTTTCTCTTTTTGAGACTCCGTGGCCGGATCGTTTTTCATAAACGGCGGGCGAGGATCACTTTGGATTTTTAATTCTGCTGTTCGCTCATGGCTTGGTAGGCGGCGATGAGTTCCTTGGTCTGGGCGATCTTGGCGCGCAGTGCAGCCATGTGTTCGGCGGCGGCTTCGGGGTCGTTCTCGCTCAGGGGGCAATGGGCTACGTACTGCCTTCCTCCTCCTGCACGACCAGCCGCCGTTGCGCGGCGGCGAGGTTCAGCGCGAGCGCGCCGCGATCAATCGGTTTGCCGTTGTGATCTTCCAGGCTCTGGTCGCAGATGACTTCCAGTTGTTCGGGCGTGATCTTGAATGGGTCGCGTGGTGCGGGCATGGCGCGACGGTAGGCGTGACGGATGAGGTTTAGCAAGCGCATAAATTCAATGCAAAATGCGGACTATTCTCCGTTTGACGGGTGGAAACATCTGCCAGCCGAGACCGCTGCGTTTCCCTGTCTTCTGTGCGTAACTTATCAAGGGCCGGTCGAAACATTAAAAGTCCGACAAAGTGAATGAAATAAACAAAGAGTCTTGCGGCCCGGGTCGGGGTTGCTAAAAATGTGGCGGTTGTTGCGCAAGTTTGCGCTTTTTTAGTTGGGATGTCCGGAATGGATGAATCATGCCGGGGCAAAAATTGGTTTGCTCCGCGCATGTTTTTTTTCGACTATCCCGCCGCCAGCCGGGGACGATTGGCGGGCGCGCTTGGCTTTTTGACGGACTCGGTAGATATCTGAAATGTCAGCAATTTTTCCGAAATGGACCAACCGGTTGCCGTTGATGATCATCATCGGCGGCGGACTCTTTGCCACGGCGGCGATCGCGGGGGTTTGGTATTACTTCACGCCCAAATACTTTCTCGTCGGTTATCAGCCGATCCAGCCAGTCGCTTATTCGCATGCCACCCACGTCGGGCAGTTGGGGATGGATTGTCGCTATTGCCACAGTGCGGTCGAGAAATCCTGGTTCTCCAACATCCCGGCCAGCTCCACCTGCATGAACTGCCACAATCAGGTGCTCAAGGATGATCCGCGCCTGGCCCTAGTCCGGGAAAGCGCGGCGAGTGGGAAGCCGATTCCGTGGGTGCAGATTCATCGCGTGCCGGACTTCGTTTATTTCAATCATTCCGTCCATGTGAATCGTGGCGTCAGTTGCGTCGAGTGTCACGGGCCGATTGACAAGATGGATGAGGTTTATCACGCCCAGCCCCTGAGCATGAAGTTCTGCCTTACCTGCCATCGCAATCCGGCGGCGAAGGTCCGGCCGGCGGACAAGATTACCGATTTGAACTGGCAGTGGAGTCCCGATCCAACCGTCAACGCGCAGCAGCAAAAGGCGTTCGGTGAGAAATACGTGAAGGATAACCGGGTGGAATCGCTCCAGAACTGTTCGGCCTGTCACCGATGAAAACCATTCCCGTAACGGACACCACCCCCGCGACCGGCCGCCAGTATTGGCGCGGCTTGGATCAACTGGCCGAGACGCCGGAGTTCAAGCAATGGCTGCATCGCGAGTTTCCCGCCGGGGCGAGCGAGCTGGAAGACCCGGTTTCGCGCCGGCACTTCGTCAAGATCATGTCCGCCTCGTTCATGCTTGCGGGGTTGGGTTTGGGCGCGACGGGTTGCCGCCGGCCGGAGGCCACCCTGATGCCCTTTGGCAAGGCGGCGGAGAATTATGTGTTCGGCACGGCGCAAAATTTTGCGACCGCCATGCCGACGCGCGGCGGCGCGATTCCGCTCGTGGTGAAGTCGTACGAAGGCCGGCCCGTCAAGGTGGAGGGTAATCCGCTTTTCCCCGGCGGCAACGGTAGCACGGATCGTTTCGCGCAGGCCTCGATTCTGAATCTTTACGATCCCGATCGCGCAACGCGTTTTGTGAAGGAGGGCAGCACGGTAACGTCCGAAGCGGCGATGGATGCGCTGGGCGGACTGGCGGCAAAGTTCGCGGCGAACCAGGGCGAAGGCTTGGCGTTGCTCAGCGAGCGCACGCACTCGCCGTCGCGGCGGCGGCTGCACCAGGAGATTTCCCAGAAGCTCCCGAAGGCGACATGGTTTTTGTATGACGCGATTGATGCCGACGTGCATCAGCGCGCGGCCACCAAAGCGTTTGGCAAGCCGGTCAAGCCGGTCTTCCGCTACGACGAGGCCAGCACTATTCTCGCGCTCGACTGCGATTTCATCGGCAGCGAGGAAGACGCGCACAATAACATCCGTCGCTTTTCCAAGGGGCGGAAGCTTGAGAAGCCCGAAGATTCGATGAGCCGGCTGTACGCGGTGGAATCGCTCTTCACGCTCACGGGCGTGAGCGCGGATCACCGCCTGCGCGTGCCGGCGAGCACCGTGGCTCAGGTTGCGGCGGCGATCGCAGCGGAACTGGGCGTGAATGTCGGCAACGTCGCGAAGCCTGCCGGGGTTGATGCGAAATGGATTTCCGAGTGCGCGAAAGATTTGAAATTGAGCGCGGGCAAGGCGCTCGTGGTCGCCGGTTATCGCCAGCCGCTGGCGGTGCATTTGCTGGCCCACGCCATTAACGCCGCGCTGGGCAGCGTCGGCACGACGGTGGAATTGATCGAAGCGCCCGCGCCGATTTCAGGAAATCTTCCAGAACTCGCTGAGGCGTTGAATGGAGGCAAGGTTGAGACGCTCGTTATTCTCGGCGGTAATCCGGTTTACAATGCGCCGGCGGATTTGAATTGGGCCGCGACGCAGCGCAAGGCGAAGACGGTCGTGCGCCTCGGCTACTACGAAGACGAGACGGGCGCGGCATCCGACTGGCATTTTCCGCTCGCGCATTATCTCGAATCGTGGGGCGACACGCTCACCAGCGACGGCACGTTGGTGCCCGTGCAACCGCTCATCGCCCCGTTGTTCGGCGGCTTGTGCGATCTGGAATTTCTGGCCCGGCTCGCCGGTTTGACCGAGACCAGCGCGAACAAGATCGTCCGTGAAACTTTTGCGAGCGTTACGGGGAACAGCTCGGAGGCGGCTTGGAACATGTTTCTGCACGACGGTTTCGCCCCGGACACGGAGGCGAAGAAAGTCAGCGCGAGTTTCAATTCGTCGGGACTTTCCACCACCGCCGTCCCGGTGTCGCCCGGCAAGGACAGTCTCGAAGTCGTTCTCTATCGCGACCTGAAGGTGGACGACGGGCGCTACGCGAACAACGGCTGGTTGCAGGAGTTGCCCGATCCAATCACGAAGATGGTCTGGGACAACGCCGTCCTCGTCAGTCGCAAGACGGCGCGCGAACTCGGCGTCGTCAACAATGACATCGTCGAGGTGAAACTCGGCGAGCGCACGATCAAAGGCGCCATTTGGACGGTGCCGGGCATGGCGGATTATTCGCTCGGCCTCGCGCTGGGTTATGGTCACAAGGTGGTGGGTCGTGTCAGCGTCGGCACGGGTTTCGATGCTTATCCGCTGTTCACGACCCAGACCGGTTACATCGCGGTCGGCGCGACGGTGCGCAAGACAGGCGGGACGTATCCGCTGTCCTGCACGCAGACGCACTGGAGCATGGAAGGCCGAGCGATTGTGCGCGAGGCGAACCTAGAGCAGTTCAAGTCGCATCCGGACTTCGCGGAGAAGATGAACGCGCCGGAAGCCCCGAACGAAAGTCCGATGTATCCCAACCCGTTCGATGAAGCGAAGAAGACCGCGCATCATCAGTGGGGTATGTCCATTGATTTGAACGGCTGCGTCGGCTGCGGCACCTGCGTGATGGCGTGTCAGAGCGAGAACAACATTCCGATCGTCGGCAAGGACCTTGTCCAGCGCGGTCGCGAAATGCACTGGATTCGGATTGATCGCTATTTCTCGACGAATCCGCAGAAGCGCACGTTTGGTCAGACCTACGAAAAGGACGAGGAGCAGCAGTTTGATTCGTGGATTGACGACGTGCAGGCCGTGAATCAGCCGATGCTTTGCCAGCATTGCGAAGCCGCGCCGTGCGAAAGTGTTTGCCCCGTCAACGCGACCATTCATGACCAGGAAGGTTTGAACGTGATGGCGTACAACCGTTGCGTCGGCACGCGGTATTGTTCCAACAACTGCCCGTACAAGGTGCGCCGGTTCAATTATCTCGATTACAACAAGCGGTCGCTGAAGGAACTGAAAGGTCCGTTTTATCCGACCACGCTGCTGCATAGCACGAGTGGCGAATGGGATCTGGCGCGCTGGTGGAAGGATCAGAACGCGGGCATGCGGCAGGAGGACGAGTGGGACTTGATCCGCATGTTGAAGAATCCAGACGTGACGGTGCGCATGCGCGGCGTCATGGAAAAATGCACGTTCTGCCTCCAGCGCATCGAGGGCGCGAAGATCGCCCAGAAGGTCAAGGCGGGTGAGTCGGGCGACGTGGTGGTGCCGGATGGGATCATCAAGACAGCTTGCCAACAGGCGTGCCCGGCGGAAGCGATTGTGTTCGGTAACGTCGCCGATCCGAACAGCCGTGTGTCGAAGCTAAAGGCGCAGGATCGGGATTACTCGGTGCTGGATTTCTTGAAAACGAAACCGCGCACGACGTACCTGGCGCGCGTCCGCAATCCGAACCCGGCGATGCCGGATTACGAGCCAGCGCCGTTTACGTTTCAGGAATTTGAGTCACATCTTGATTCGAAGAATGGAAACCTACTTGAACATGCTGGTCACGGGCAGACCGAAGCGCCGCCGGCACACACGGTCGAGAAAGGAGCGCACTAATGTCTGACGCCACGACTCAGATTCAAGTGCCCGTGACGCCGCCGGAGCTGGAACGCATTCCGCTCGTTCAGAACAACCGGAGCTTCGGGTGGATTTCCGACCGCGTTTCCGCGATCACCGAAGGCAAGGCGCCCGCCTGGTGGTGGGCCGCCTTCATTCCGAGCCTCATGTTGCTGGGGCTGCTGGGGGCAATGCTGTTCTACCAGGCCACGACGGGCGTCGGGGTTTGGGGTAATCATCATCCCACGATGTGGGGCTGGGACATCATCAACTTCGTGTGGTGGATCGGTATCGGCCACGCGGGCACGTTGATCTCGGCGATTCTCTTTTTGCTCCGGCAGAAGTGGCGCACCGGTGTGAACCGCGCCGCGGAAGCCATGACAATTTTCGCCGTCATGTGCGCCGGGATTTATCCGGCCATGCACGTCGGGCGCGTGTGGTTCGACTGGTGGCTGTTCCCGATTCCGACCTATCAAGGATTGTGGCCGCAATTCCGTTCGCCGCTGATGTGGGACGTGTTCGCCGTCTCGACCTATTTCACGGTCTCCGTGTTGTTCTGGTACGTCGGCCTGGTGCCCGATCTGGCCACGATGCGGGATCGCGCCAAGACCAAAGTCCGCCAGTTCGTTTATGGCCTGATGGCGTTCGGCTGGACCGGCTCGAACCGGCACTGGAGCAATTACGAGAAGGCGTATTTGATTCTCGCGGGTCTCTCGACGCCGCTCGTGCTTTCCGTTCACTCCATCGTGTCATTGGACTTTGCGGTGTCGCAGTTGCCCGGCTGGCACACGACGATTTTCCCGCCCTACTTCGTCGC
>ORMF011098197.1_pt1 | contig 17018 bp, 20 predicted proteins | sample 1779871 | NCBI WGS metagenome assembly ORMF01 (sample SAMEA104232316, study PRJEB22302) | groundwater metagenome | biome: forest; feature: aquifer; material: groundwater | place: USA | collected 2011-08-07 | depth 5.4 m
AAGTCGTCGCCGCCGAGGAACGTGTCCCCGTTGGTGGACTTGACCTCAAACACCCCGTCGCCGATTTCGAGGATGGAAACGTCGAACGTGCCGCCGCCCAGGTCATAGACCGCGATCTTCTCGTTCTTCTTCTTGTCCAGGCCGTAGGCCAGCGCCGCGGCCGTCGGTTCGTTGATGATGCGCAACACCTCGAGCCCCGCGATCTTGCCGGCGTCCTTGGTGGCCTGGCGCTGGGAGTCGTTGAAGTACGCGGGCACCGTGATCACGGCCTTGGTGACCTTGTGCCCGAGATAGTCCTCGGCGGTCTGCTTCATCTTTTGCAGGATCACCGCGGAGATCTCCGGAGGCGTGTGCTCCTTGCCGGCGGCGCGGACGCGCACGTCCCCGCCGGGGCCCTCGACGACCTTGTAAGGGACGAGCTTTTCCTCCGACAGCACCTCCTGGTGCCGGCGGCCCATGAAACGCTTGATGGAGAACACCGTGTTCTCGGGGTTTGTGATCGCCTGGCGCTTGGCGGCCTGACCGACCAGACGCTCCCCGTTCTTGGCGAAACCCACCACCGACGGGGTCGTGCGGCCGCCTTCGGCGTTGGCGATGACGACCGGCTCCCCGCCCTGCATGACGGCCACGCAGGAATTGGTGGTGCCCAGATCGATACCGATCACTTTTTCACTTGCCATTGTCGTACCCTCCTGATTTCTTCTCTTTGTCCGACGATCTTTTGCCGAATTTTTTGTCGTTCTTTTCCGTTAATGGGGATCCGCGGCCTTGCGCTGCGCGATCCGCACGCGGCTCGGGCGCAGAAGCCGCCCGTTCAGCGTGTATCCCCGCTGGATCTCGTCCACGATCCGTCCGTCGCTCGCCGGGTCGTCGGTCTCGACGACCGCCACGGCCTCATGCAGCGCCGGGTCGAACGTTCCCCCCGCGCTCTCGACCGGCTTGACCCCGTGCCGTTCGAGCACCTTGTGCAGTTTGTCCTGGGCCAGGCGGAGGCCCTCACGCACCTTCTCCGGGTCGTGGCCGTCGGCGAGACTGGCCGCGGCCCGGTCGAAATCGTCCACCACGTGCAGGACCTCGAGCAGGAGCCCCTCGTTGGCGAATCGCACCGCGTCCGCTTTGTCGCGCTCGAGACGCTTCTTGGCGTTCTCGAAATCCGCGCGCAGACGGAGCATCTGCTCCCGGGCCTCGGCGATCTTATCGCTTTCGGCCGCGCCGGCCGGCGCGCCTTCCGCCTCGGGCCCCCGCGTTTCGTCCTCGTGATGCTTTTTCATCCGGTTTTTCCCCGTTCCTTCTAAAAATGTTTGACGCGTTCGGACACCGTGTCGGCCACGAAATTGACCACCGCGACGACCTTCGAGTACTTCATGCGGGTCGGTCCCACCACGGCGATCCCGCCGATCGGAAGGCCGCCCAGTTCGCATTCCTTGACGACCACGCTCACGCCGTCCAGCCCCCCGCCGGAGTTCTCGCTGCCGATGTGCACGTGGATCCCGCGCTGGGCCAGGTCCGCGGTGATGAGCCGGATGAAACGGTTCTTCTCCTCGAAAACCTGCAGAAGCTCAAGCAGCTTTTCCGTATCGCGGAACTCGGGCTGTCCGATCACGCGGAACGCCCCCTCGATGAAAAGCCCCGGCTCCTCCTCCAGGTACTCCTCAAGGCGTCTCCGCTCGTCCATGAGCTCCTCCAAGAGGCCCGTGAGGAACGACAGGCGTTTCAGGCTCTGCAGATAGATGAGCGCCGCGTTCTCGGTGAGGCTGGAAATGACCTTGGAGACCTTCTCGGCCATCCCCTCGACCGTACGCGCCGACCCGATCTCCTCCCAGATCCTCGCCTTCTCCTCCCCGGTCAGCTCTTCGCGCTCCATCAGGCGGTCCACGTAATAGCGGTAGCCTTTATCGGTGGGTACGCGCCCGGCGGAGGTATGCGGCTGTTTGAGGAAACCCTCTTCCTCGAGGTCCGCCATCACGTTCCGGATGGAAGCGGGCGAAAGACCCAGATCGTGATGCTTCGAGATCGTCCGCGATCCGACGGGTTCGGCCGTTTCGACATAAGAATGAACGACGATCTGAAAGATCTTATCCTTCCGAAGGTCGGCTCTTCTCTTATTATCGTCTTCCATGATCCCCTCTCTTATTAGCACTCTATACAGATGAGTGCTAAAGCTAGTTTAGCACAACTCTCCGGGCTGTCAAGCCCCCGGCAGGGGGGCGGTCCCCCTCCCCTGCGAACCCAAGCGGGACAGGAATTTTCCTTCGGTTTTCTCGGAGATCATCACCCTCACCGACACCCCGTCCGGGCCGTCCTGACGGCCCAGGACCGTCGCCTCCCGGTAAAGCAGATCCAGGAGCCCCAGACGCTCTTTAGGAACAAAAAGCTCCCGGGGGCGGCGATCCCCCGAGACCGCCTCTTCGATGCCGGACACCAGCGCCGTGAGCCCCTCGCCGGTGCGCGCCGAGACCGCGAAACCGCCCTCGCGGAGCGCGCGGGCTTCGGCGGCCGCCCGCGAAGCTTCGTCCAGACCGTCGATCTTATTCAGAACGAGGAAGGTCCGTGTCTTGTCGGCTCCCAGCGCGGCGAGCACCCCCCGAACCGCGCGCTCGACCGCTTCGACATCCGCGCGGGCCGAATCCACCACGTGCAACAGGAGCTGGGCGTGCACGGTCTCCTCGAGCGTTGCCTTGAACGATTCGATCAGGTGGTGCGGCAGGTCGCGGACGAACCCGACCGTATCCACCAGGAGCGCCTTGCGGCCGTCGGGGAGGGTCATCGCGCGGGTCGTGGTGTCGAGCGTCGAGAACAGGCTGTCCTGCACGCGGACCTCGTTGGCACGGACCAGGCGGTTGAAGAGGCTCGATTTACCGGCGTTGGTGTAGCCGACGAGGGCCACCAGCGGCATCTCGGTCTCCTGCTTCGAGCGGATACCGGCCAGGCGCCGCTTCTGCAGCTGCCGCAGTTCCTTTCCGAGCCGCGCGACCCGCTCGCGGATGCGGCGGCGGTCCATCTCGAGTTTCTGCTCGCCCGGACCGCGCGTGCCCACCCCGCCGCCGAGCCTCGAGAGCAGGATCCCCTTGCCCGCCAGCCGGGGCAGGAGATAGCGCAGCTGGGCCAGTTCCACCTGCAGTTTGCCCTCGGTGCTGCGCGCCCGTTGCGCGAAGATGTCGAGGATGAGCTGGGTCCGGTCGATGGTCTTGGCGCCGACGATCTCTTCGAGATTGCGCTGTTGGCTTGCGGAGAGGTCGTCCTGGAAAACGACCACGTCGGCGTCCGCGGCGCGCCGGAGCGCGGCGATCTCGGCGGCCTTGCCGCTGCCCAACAGCAACGGCGCTCCGGGACGTTTCTGCCGCACGACCAGGCTCTTGACCACGTCGAGGCCCGCCGACACGGCCAGTTCCTCGAGCTCCGCGCGCACGTCCTCGGAAGGATCCCGGCGGGGGCCCGAGTCGAACTCGAGCACCACGAGGATGGCTTTTTCCTTCACGCGGCCTCCCGCCAGAGACGCCGGATGCGCCGGGCCGTTTCCGAGGGCCGTTCGTCCGGACCGACGGCCAGAGGCTCCATTCCCCTCTCATGGCGGAACCAGGAGAGCTGGCGTTTGGCGTAACGGCGCGTCTCACGCTTGAGGAGCTCCCGGGCCTCTTCGAGGGAGATCCCCCCTTCGAGATGGTCCCGGACCTGCCGGATCCCGAGCGCCATCCCGGCGGTCTTCGAGAGCGGCCGGCGCGCCAGACGCCGGACCTCGCGCACGAGGCCCGTGCGGAACATCGCGTCCACCCGGGAGTCGATGCGCCGGTAGAGGTCCTGGCGGTCGCGCTCGATCAGGAACAGCCGGTGCGGCAGTTCGTCCCGCAGTCCCCGACGTTCGGCGCGCTGGGCCGACAGAGGCCGACGGGTCAATTCGAGGACCTCGAGCGCGCGCACCACACGCCGCAGATCGTTCGGATGGATGCGCGCGGCGGATCCGGGGTCGACCCCGGCCAGGCGCGTGTGCAGCGCCGGCGCGCCGTGGATCTCGGCCTCGGCATGTAGACGGCGGCGCAATGCCTCGTCCTTGGAGACCGCCCCGGTCTCGAAGAGCCCGTCCAGGAGCGCGCGCAGGTACAGGCCCGTCCCGCCGGTCACGATCGGCAGTTTGCCTTTGGATAAAAGACGGCGGATGAGGCTTTCGGCGTCGCGGCGGAAGAGCGCCGCGCTGTACTCCTCGGAGGGATCGAGAAAACCGACCAGGTGTGTCTTCCTGCCGCCGGCGCGGCGGCGGGGGGCCTGCGTCACGATCGGCATCGCACGGTAGACCTGCATCGAGTCACAGGAGAGGATCTCGCCTCCGACGAGGCGCGCGAGGCTTTCGGCGACGGCGGTCTTGCCGGAGGCCGTCGGGCCCGCCAGCACCAGGAACCCTCGCGCCTTCACGGGATCAGGCGCGTGGAATAACCGTCATGACGCAGGCGCGCCTCTTCGGCCAGCGCGTCCTGCCGGCCCGCGAAACGGCCCACCCGTACCCGGTGGAGCGCCCGGCCGGAGACGGTCTCGTCCGACCCGTAAGCTTCGTAACCGGCCCTCTTGAGGCGGCCGATAAGAGCCCGGGCATTGCGCGCGTTCGAGAACGATCCGACCTGCACGCTGTAGACCGCGCGCTCTTCCACCGCTCCGAACCCGAGCGGCGCCGGGCGGATCGAAGCCGGCACGGACATTCCGGGGAACTCGCGCGCGAGGCGTTCCCGGTAAAAAACCTCTTCGGCGGCGAGCCCGTTCTCGGAAGCCAGTTCCGTCAGGCGGGAGAGCACCAGCGGCACGTCTTCCCCGCGGGGATAACGCCGCAAGGTGTCCTTATAAGCGCGGTAAGCGGCGTCGCGATCCCCCGCGGCGTCGTACGTCCGGGCGGTCGAAGCCGACACGGCGGCCCGCAGTTCGTCCGAAGTCGAGGAAGCCTCGATGCCGCGCAACGCCTCGCGGGCTTCGCCGGCGCGGCCGAGCCTGGACAGGCAAAGCGCACGCAGGTACCGCACGTCGTCGGCGTGAGGCGCGCCAGGCGCGACGGCGAGGTATTCGTCGGCGGTCCGCTCCGCGGACGCGTAATCTTCCGACAGAAATCTCTCATGCAGGCCGCGATAGAGCTCTTCGGAAGGCCGCGCGTGGTCGCCGGCGGCGCGGGATGCGGCCAGGCGCTCCCGCTTGGTCAAGATCCGGCCTATCTCGGCCGAAGCGTCCCGGGCCGAGAGCGGCAGACAGAGCGCCGCCAGAACGAGGATCGCCGCCGGTTTACGCAACGGCGTGCTCCGGGGCGGAGGCGGGCCGGAGCCGCTCCCCGATCAGGGTCTCGTCGGCCACGCCGGTCACGCGCACCGTCTCGAACCGGCCGCGCAGGGCCTCGCCCGACGGCACGACGACGCGCTTGTACGAGCGCGTGCGGCCGACCTGCCGCGAAGGGTCCTTGCGCGACGCCGACTCGAACAGCACCTCGACGGTGCGGCCGACCAGCCCGGCGTTGCGCGAGAGCCCCGCGGCCTTCTGGGCCTCCAGCAGCGCGCGGTGCCGCCGCGCCTTCTCCTGGGCCGGGACGTCGTCGCGGAGCTTCAGCGCCGGCGTCCCCGGCCGGGGCGAGTACGTGAAGATGAACGCCGCGTCGAAACGCACGCGCTCGACGAGCGCCAGCGTGTCGAGGAAATCCTTTTCGGTCTCGCCGGGGAACCCGGTGATGAGGTCGGTGGTGAGGCTCCCCTCCGGCACCGTGGCGCGGTATTCGTCGATCTGATCGAGGAACCAGGCGATGGTGTGTTCGCGCTTCATGCGCTTCAGCACCGGGTCCGCGCCCGACTGCACGGGCAGGTGCAGGTGCTCGCAGACCATCGGCAGGTCGCGCATCGCGGTGAACAGGCGCGTATGCGCGTCCTTGGGATGGCTCGTGATGAAGCGCAGCCGCGCGATACCGGGCGCCGCATGCTGGATGCGTGCGAGAAGGTCCGCGAAATCCACCGGCTCCGCCAGACCCTTGCCGTAGGAGTTCACGTTCTGTCCGAGGAGCATCGCTTCCTTGAACCCGCGGCGGTCCAGGTCCTTGAGCTCGCGCACAACGCTTTCAGACTCGCGCGAACGCTCGTCGCCGCGCGTGTACGGCACGATGCAGTACGTGCAGCGGTGGTCGCACCCGGTCATGATGGTGACCAGGGCCTTCAGGTCGTCGCCGCGGTACGCCACGCCGTCCAGGCCGTACTCGTCGTTCAGCCGGTCCGTGGCCAGGCGCGGCGAGCGGTCGGCCTCGATGGCCTCGACGAGGTCGGGCACCTGGCTCAAATTCCCCGGCCCGCAGACCAGGTCGATCTCCGGGTTCTTGCGGAAGAACGAATCGCCGTGCTCCTGGGCCATGCACCCGAGGATGCCGATGACCAGCGAAGGGTTCGCTTCTTTCAATTTTCGGAAAGCGCCCATGCGCCCGAACAGCTTCTGCTCCGCGTGGTCGCGCACACTGCAGGTGTTGTAGAGGAGCAGGTCCGCCTCCTCCGGCGACGCCGCGGCCGTGTAGCCACGGTCAAAAAGGATGCCGGTCACGGCCTCCGAGTCGCGCTCGTTCATCTGGCATCCAAATGTCTGAAGAAAGACCTTTTTGCTCACGCGATTTTTCCGCCGATCATGGCCAGTCCGATTAGGACCATCAGGACGCCGGCCCATTTTCCCCCGCGATCCCCCAAGGGCAGGACTTTTTCAAGCAGGACGAAAATGCTGATGAGAGCGATCCACAGGATGTTCATCACGCCGCCGACGAAAAGCAAAAGCATCAGGACCCAGCAGCAGCCGATGCAAAATGCGCCGTGGGAAATGCCCATCATGAAAGCGCCCGCGCTGCCCGACCGCCAATGGGCCGAAATGAAATGGAACGGCGACCGGCAATGCTGCAGGCAGCTGTTTTTGATCGGCAACCACTGATAGAGCCCGGCGGCGATCAAGAGGCCCGCGCCCAGCATGGGGCTGTTAGCCACCATCATGGGCGACAGGAGCGCCGCCTTGTCCAGCTGCCACTGAGCCAGCGTCACGAGAAAACTGAACACCGTCCACATGAAAATATACCCCAGCATGAACGCGCCCGTCGACGCGATCGGCGTACCCTGCTTTTCGGCTTTCCTGGCGACGGCGGCATAGATCAGGATCATCGGCGCGGCCGACGGCACCATCATGCCCACCATCATAACCGCCCACATCCAGAACATCATCCAGAAATAGCCGGGCGACCAATGTCGGATCTGCATGGCCGCCATACATAGCGCGTTGGGACCCGACATTTCGCGCGCCATGCCGACGAGATACCCCCACGCCAAGACGGAGATCCCTCCGAGCGACGCGGCAATGACCAGCGTGTCGCGCCTGGACAGTTCAGCGACCAGCGGCTTCATGGTCCGCAAAAGCCGGCGCCTTTCCTCGAATGACGCCGTCCTGGTTCATGTGCAGCCAGCAAAACAGTCCGAAGGAGTTTGACAGTGCCAGCTGTATTCCGGTCGTCACCTTCGAATTTCCCGAAGCGACTTCGGCGAACGTGTATTCAAAGCCGCCGGGCAGGTAAATGCCGCGCCGGTCCTCCTGCTTGTTGAACGGATTGATGAGCGGCTCTCCCCGGGATTCGACCAGGCCCGCGATGCGGACTAGCGCACGGCGCGCCGCAATGTCGATCTCCATTGTCATGGGGGCGTACAGCGTTTCCAGGCACTGCTTGACCGTGCTGTTAAACACGTAAAAATGCGTCGCACCGGGAGCGGTAGATTCGCCGTGAGCGATCTTTCGGATCGCCTCGCGTTGGGCGGCGTTCGCCCGCTCATCGATGACGATCTGCGACCGGCCGTTACCTTCGGCGATTTCTCCCGGCCACTGGAAGATGCCGACGAAGCGCAATCCGTCCAATTTAGTGTCGTTGAAATACCCTTCCTCGATCAACACGCTGGCAATGGCTTCGCAGCGCCCGTGGGTGGATCGTGAATTAAACTGACAGGGGCAACCGTACGCGCAATTGCAATTGGAAAACTCTTTAGCACGGATCATCCACTTGTCTTTCATGGTGTTCCTCCTATCGTAATGGACACAACATCTCCCCGCTACCATCCTCCAGTCACGTCTTTGACAAAACCACCTCCAACCCCTCCGCCAGCGCCTGGAAGACCAAAACCGTGTCCCCTGAAAGTATCGCAGTCTCGGAACAATGGCCGACCGAACGTCTGAAGAAATAGTTTTTTCTTCACGGTCAAAACGTCAGCACCTTATCGCTCTCCTTCACGATATCGAACATGTCCTTCATCGTTGAGATCGGACACATCTCAGAGCCTTCCTGATCGCGGGATTTGATGCACGTTCCGCATGCGTAAATCTTTCCACCTGACTTGAGAAACTTCTCCCCTTGTTCGACAGTATCAAACTTGTCAGTGCCGATCTGCTGATACTCCACACCCTTCCCCATCAGAAACACCTTCACTTCGTCTTTCTGCCCAAGCGAAAAGTTGGCATAGCGCAGGGCGTTCCAGCAAGTCTCTGCATCGTTGCTTGAAATGATAACTCCGATCTTCATCTTACCTCTCCTTCCGCATCACGATACCATAGTGATAGGGCGGCAGATCGCGATGCTCTGGTTTACTGAATCCCGCTTCTTCCGCCCACGCAGCGCACTGCTCAGGTTTTGGACGGATCGTCATGGACGGCCCACGCGGCGTCGCGTTGTCAAATCTCCAGTGCATAATTCCAAGTTTTCCATCGTGCTTTAATACTCGCCATGCCTCTTTGAGTAACATTTCAGGGTGCTCAATATGAAGAATGTTAAAGAGCATCACGTAATCAACACTGGCATCTGAAAGTCCGGTCCCGTCCGTGACGAAATTGCGCAGCGTCGCGCTGATATTTTTTAATCCAGCTTCAACAGCCTCGCTCCTGGTTCTTTCAACCATGTCTGTCTCGATGTCGATAGCATGAACAGCGCCTTTTACGATCTTGGCAGCGGGTATGGTAAAAGTTCCGTAGCCGCACCCAAACTCTGCAACATCCGAGACCGATCCATCCAAGCCCATGATCTGAAGCGTCTTGGCAGGGCTGAAAAACCCCTCCCAAACATCCTGGGAAGGCATCCCACTCTCCCGACCTTTCACTGGCCGCGACTTACTTCTGCCCAGCTAAGGCCACTTGAAGCCCCTCCGCCAACGCCTGAAAAACCATCATCGCCTCGGGTGGAAGTATCGCTGTCTCGAAATCCTTCGACTTCGCTCAGGACAGGCACCGGCCGTCCGAATGTCTGGAGAAAAATCTTTTTCATAGGTTCCCGGCGAACAGCACCGGTCCCAGCAGCATCGAAAAATGTTCCTTCCGGTTCAAATAGAGGATATACCACCTTTTCGGGATCCCCCGGAGACCGTCACGGCTTCTTGAGCACGAAGACCGGTTGAATCCAGCCTTTCCGGGCCAGGATCCCCTCTTCGAAGCCGAAGCTTTTCACGAGGTCCCATCCTTTCATCAGCAGCGGGAGGCGGTGCTTGCCATAGATCCTGTGGGAGTTCCAGATACAGGCATCCCTGCCGACGGGGACGGACAAATAAAGCACGCCTCCGGGCCGGAGCATCCGTTTGGCTTTGTCCATGGCGATCAGATCGCCCTCCGGACACAGGGGATCCCCGTACCGGCCCAGGCCGTCGTGCTCGAAAGACGAGATGGAGAAAGCCGCGTCGCACGGGACCGGGTTCCTTTCATACTCCCCGGGGGTCATCGCCAGCAGGCGGGGATCCTCGGCGACGATCTTCCGGTATTCGAGCGTGACCGGCTTGCCTCCGTATTGCAGACAGATGCTTTCGTACACCGGATTTTCCGATCCGAAAATAGCCACCGTCTGTCCGCGGACGCCGAACTCGTCGAGAGCCTGATAGAGCCACTCGTCGATCTCGCCGTAGTAGAACCGGTCCCTCTTGGCGGCCTGGGCCATCAAGCGGTCCACCTGCGGCGCGGCGTAAACGATCGGTTCGCGGTCCCGCAGCGTGTTGTCGAAATAATAATACCGGAGCGCCGCCTTCCCTCCCATCGTGTAGCGCCCCAAAAGACCCAAGGGGATGTAGGGCTTCGGCATGCTCCTGTCGAGCAGGGCCGAGAACGCCCGCCGGACCATGGCGAAGAACGGCAATAACCGCGCGGTGAACGACCGGCCCGTCATCCGGTCACGCGTCCTTGAGGATGACCAGCTGATCCATCCGGACCTCGATCCGGTAACCCTGCGAACCGAACAGGTCCTCGGCCTGCTTGAGCAGGGTCGATTTTTTGGGGAAATCCGACTCGACGCCGAAGTTCCGGAAATCGTCGACGATGATCGCGTTGACCTTGTCCCTGTACCGGGCGATGACGGCCAGTTCTTCGACGGCGGGCTCGTTGACGGCGCCTGTCCCGGTCCGGGCGCCGCAGGGGTGCCCGTCCAGGAAAATGAGCGCGTTGCGCACGTCGCTCTTTTCCAGGATCTCCGGAAGGACCTTCAGGCCGTCCCCTTCCGTCAGGTGGATGTTCCTGTTCTTCAGTTTGGAGAAGCGGACGGCGGCCTTCTGGGACAGCTCGGGGCTGATCTCGACGGTGTAGACCCGGTCGAAGCGCCCCGCGCATCGCCGGGACGTCACGCCGTGATACGTGCCGATCTCGATGAACACGTCGCTGGCCGAGCGTTTCTTGGCCTGCAGGATCAGGAAGAACTTCGTGAGGCCGTGCGGGTTGACGAAGCGCAGCGCGCCCATTTCGAACACATCCTGCCAAAAACCGGCCAAACCGCGGAGGTCCTCAAGCATCTTGTCGGTCCATTCCCTTTGTCAGCCGCGACAAGAGCGGCTCGTTGTCGAGCTCCGGATCGAATTCGCCTATGAAACGCCCGGGAAGCTCGTCCAATTTGAACCACTTCAGCGAATGGCCCGGGTGCGAGACCGCCGACAGGTTCCCCAGGAAGACCGCCCACGCGCTGAAACTGCTGGCGGAGGCGATCAGGACCTTCGCTTTGCTCATGACCAGCATGTCGGCGATGGCCGAGCCGGTACGGACGAGGGTGACGTTCTCTTCGGCCAGCAGTTCCTTCAGCTGATCGTCGTGGCCGTCGGAAAAGACGCGGGCCTCCGTGCGGCGTCCGGCGAAGGCCCGGATGCGCCGGAGCGTCTGCACGAACCAGGAGATCGGGGCCGCGTGGGGCGGGCGGTAATCCCCGCGCCGGACGTGGATCGCCAGCGGGCAAGGGCCGTAAGAATCGACCTGGCCCAGCCATTTCCTGTTCGTGATGGAGAGGATCTCCTGGAGCAGGAGTTCGCGCCAGGGATCCAAGCCCGAAAAATAATAACCGTATGTGGAAAACCGGACGACCCTGTTCCCGGACGGCCGTTTCTCGTAGACCCTGAAATCCTCGGGCTCTTTTTCGCCGGGGGTCAGCAGAGGGATCCAAAAAGCCCGTGCGCCGCGGATCTCCGAGGGCGCCGGATGGAACAGGTTGGTGTACAGCCGGAGATCCGTCTCCTTCCTCAAAAATTGCCCGATCTTGAACTGGGCCCAAACGGGCGTCAGCATCGGGATCCCGTGCAGGTGGGAGAACAATTTGCATCGCGCCCAGGGAAACAGCTTGTTCCCGAGCCCCGCCCGGGGCAGGATGGCCTGGCAATATGTCATCGACGCTTTCCTTTTGCCCGTTCCGGCGAGTCGCTCACGAGCATCATTATGCACGAAATCGATACCGACCACAAATACCCGGTTCGGGGGGGACTTAAGCGGCGAGGGCCCGGACGACGGCCTGGAGGAGTTCGGCGGCGCGAAAAGGTTTTTTCAGGTAACCGCAGGCGCCCATCTCGAGGGCCCGGTCGACGTCCTCCTGCGCGGTCAGGCCCGAGACCACCAGCACCGGAATGCTGCAGGTCGTGGGCTTCTCCTTGAACGCGCGGCAGAACCAGAATCCCGAGAAAACGGGCAGGCACAGGTCCATCAGGATCAGGTCCACGCGCTGGCGGTTCGAGTGGTCCACCGCCTCCACGCCGTCGTGCGCGACGATTACCTCATACGGGCCATTTTGTAGGACCTCCCGCATGAAATCGGCCATCTCGGCGTCATCGTCCACGATCAGGATGCGTTTGCGCGTCATGGGTGCGGAGCCTCTTTTTAAGCCGCTTCCGGCAGATCGAGCGGCAGCATCACCTTGAACGTCGCGCCCTTGCCCGGGGCGCTCTCGGCGAGGATCTTGCCGCCGTGCCGCAGCACGATCTTCTGGCAGATCGCCAGTCCGATCCCGCTGCCCGCGTATTCGTCCTTCGAATGCAGGCGCTCGAACGGCCGGAAGATCTTCTCGCGGAATTTCTCATCAAAACCGATGCCGTTGTCGCTCACGGTGATCACGGTGAACCCGCCGCCCGAGCCCTGTTCGCGGACCGTCACCTCGGGGACCTCGCCTTTCTTGGCGAACTTGATCGCGTTGGAGATCAGGTTCTGGAAGAGCTGCCGCAGCTGCACGCGGTCGGCCCGCAGGACGGGCAGTTTCTCCACCTTGATGTGCGCGCCGCTCTTCTGGATGCGCACCTCGAGGTCCGAGAGCACCTCACGCACGAGATCCTCGAGGTCGACCTCCGAAAGCGGCTGTTTCTGGGTGGCAGCCCGGGTGAATTTGAGGATATCGTCGATCAGGCGGGACATCCGAATGGAAGCTTGTTCGATCTTTTCGGCGTATTCGCGCGTCTTGGGGTCGAGCCCTTCGGTCTGCAGCTGCAAAAGCTCCGCGAACCCGACGATCTTCTGCAGCGGATCGCGCAGATCGTGCGACGCCACGAACGCGAACAATTTCAGCTGCTCGCGCTCGGCGTCGGCGGCGGCCAGTTCGGCGGTCTTCTGAAGCACCGCGTCCTCGGCGAGGCGTCTTTCGGTGATGTCCAGCAGGAGCCCGTCGAACCAGAGCGGCGAACCGTCCTCGCCGAAGATGCCTCGGCCCTTGTCATGCACCCAGCGCACGGACCCGTCAACGTTCAGCACGCGGTATTCCATCAAGTAGGGCCGTTTGTCCCGCAGCGCGGTCGCCAGACCCTGGTGCACCGAGGGCAGGTCCCCGGGGTGGATCACCGAGGCCAATGTCAGGCGCCCTTCGAGAAAATCCTGCGCGGGATACCCGCAGATCTCCCGGACCGGACCGGTCAGGAAAAGCGGCGGGCGCTCCGGCGATGGCGCGGCGCGGTAGATAGCCCCGGGCAGGTTCATCACGATCGAGCGAAAGCGTTCCTGACTGCGCTGAAGTTCCAGATGCGCCTCGGCCGCGGTCTGCTCGGAGCCCTTCTGGCGGGTCACGTCACGAAAGACCATCACGGCCCCCTGAAAACTGCCATGCGAATGCAACGGCCGCGCGGAGACCTCGAGCCATATCGGCTCGCGCGTCCGGGGATGCTGCAAGTAGATCTCGACACCGCTCGGGGTTTCCCCGCGCAGGGCGGCCACCAGCGGCAGGTCCTCGGGCGGGAACGGCGTCACCCGGTCCGGCCTGAAGAACCCGAATCGCGAGGCCCACTCGCCGGCGTCGTATTCCCAGGGCGCGAAACCCAGGATGTTCTCGGCCGCGGCGTTCCAGAGAAGCAGCCGCCCGTGCTCGTCCGCGGCGACCATGCCCTCGGCCATGCTGTCGAAGATGCGTTGGAAAAGGGGTTCTTTTGGGTCCCCGAGAGGTGTAGGGCTTTGCATAGTTTATTCAAAAGTGTTTAAAAATAAGCAACATTAAAATATACCATATAAAAATTGGCTATAAAAATACAATATTTTCTATAAGTCTTTTATTTACAATGGCTTAAAATATTATTTTAGAGAAAAAAAAGGGCCGGACCCGAAGGGCCGGCCCGTAAAGGCTAGAACGCTATTCCTGTTTGGCGGGGAACATCCTGCCGAAGACGCCGGAAACGTCCATGATCGAGGTGTTGTTCGCGCCGGTAGGCACCCCCCAGATCTGCAGTTTGTCGGGGATGTTCTCGGCGAACTTGAGAGAAACAACATTGGCTCCCCCGCCAAGCGCCTCGGCCAGGAGCTTCTTGCCCTCGGCCTCGGCCTTGTAGATCGCCAGCTTTCCCGCGGCCTCCTGCTCGAGCTGGTAGCGCTGGGCGTCCGCGCGGATCTTGACGGACTGGGCTCCACCTTCCGCTTCCTGCAGGACCCGCAACTTCTCTCCTCGGGCCTCGGCCTCCATCCGCTTGGATTCTTCTTCCTGCGCGAGCGCCTTGTTCTTGTTGATCTCGACCTGTTGGGCCGCGAGCTTCTTCTGCTCGATCGCGCGCTCGAACTCGACGCTGAACTTGAAGTGCCGGATCAGCGCGTCCTGGATCTGGATCGCGGGGAACTTGGACACGGCCTTCTGCAGCTTTTCCTTGATGTTGACCTGGATCGTGTCGCGGACCTTGCCCTGGTAGATCTCTTCAGCCGAGTGGCTGCCGATAGCCAGGCGGGCCTCAGAGCGGATCTGCGGGAGAAGGATCTGGTCCTCGAAGCTCGGGCCGACCTTCTGGTGCAGGAGCGGCACTTCCGGCGCCATCAGCGCGTAGATAATCGTCAGGTCGACGTTGATGTTTTGACCGTCGTTCGTCTTGAGGTCCAGCGTGTACTTCTTGGACTCTTCGCTCTCGGCCGTGTCGGGCGGGAACGAACGCGCGGCGACCTTATAGATGACCATGTCGGTCACCCAGCGGTTGAAGAAGTGGTACCCGACGGTGCGGGGCGTCTCGGTGACCTTGCCGGCCACTTTGTTGATTTCGACGGCCACTTCGGTGGGCGCCACGTCGATCCAGCCGAACGTCAGGATGATGACCAACACAACGAACGCGGCGATGACCGCCGATATCAGACCGCCCAGTCCTTTCATCTTACCGACCTCCCTCTTTGCCTTTGTCCTTGTCCATCCATTTGTCCGAAAGCCAGAAAACGACCCCGCCCCGCGTGCCGTGACGTTTGAAAAGAAGATAGCGCAGGATGTTCACCACCAGCCACACAAAAACGACGATCAGCACCCATTGGAGCAGGAGGAGGAGTCGCATGGGGAGCCTGGAGGCGGCCGGAGCCCTAGTCCTGCTCGGGGCGGTACTGGGCGAGAGGCCGCACGCGCTCGACGTTCGACAGATACCAATCGGTCTCGGTGTCGCGCGGCTCGGGCGGGCGGCGGGCCGAAAGACCGGTTCCCGGATCCGTTGCCGGATCCGAAAATCCGGAGGGCGCCGTTTCGCGGCGGCGGGCGGCGGGTTCATTGGGACGCCGCCGCGGCCCGTCGGCGGCCGGACTTCCCTTCAGGCTCGCCGAACGGAGGTTGAGCAGGGTCTCCTCACTCGAGCCGACGAGCTCGAGATATTCGGCCTCGAGCTTCTCGAGGTCGCCGGGTTTCACCTGCACCCGGACCTCGCTGCCCTTGCGGAGCTCGCCGATCGAGCTCACGCCGTTCAATTTGGCGTCGGGCGCCAGACGCAGTTCGAGCCGGCGCGGTTCTTCGGAGGTGTCGTTGCGGAAGAGAGCGATCGAACGAGCGGCAGGATCGAGCTCCGTCACCACGCCCTTCATGGATTCAGCCCGCGCGGCGGGCAGCGGCAGAAGGATGAGGACGGGCAGAAGCGGCGCAACGCGGAACGGCAAAAACGTTCTCATGAGTCTCCTCCCTTTTTGGGCGGGTGTCCGGAATGTATGCGCGGGCGCGCGAGCTAGAGCGATGCCCGCCCTATATAGGTCAGCTTAAAGCGGGAAAACCAAAACGGCAAGAAAAAACGGCGGGCGGCGGGAAAACCTAACTGGCGATGCGTCTTCCGAAGCGATCGAAGCGAAGGGTCTGCGCGACCTCTCCGCTCTCGTTGAAGTACTGGACGCTGTAAGAATCGTCGGGCTCGATGCGTGTGACGGAGAGCAGGACCTGGGCCGGACCGTCGTCGCGATAGGTGTTGATGCGGACCTGATCTCCGACCTTATACCGGAATTCCAGTCGCTTATCCGGCTCCTGCTGGCTGTTTTTGACCGTTTCCATGCCCTGTCCTTTGTTAAACTTTTTATTTAAAACTTAAAAAAAATCAACTTATTTATTAAATAGTATACATTAGGATTTTCTAAATTTCAAGGTTTTCGGGCATATAATTAGTATATAACATACTGTAATAAAATCACTTATGAGTGTAATGGCCCGAAAAATCCTCCGGAGGACGAAATGTCCGGTAAGACCCCGCAAAAAGGGATGGCGAGCATCTTGCGCGGAAGACGCAAAACTTGTAAGATACCGCTTCAAGACGAACGGAGGCAACCCATGAAACCCCGTCTATACCAGTACGCGGCATGCCCATTCTGCTCGAAGATCGCCACCCTTCTCCGCTATAAGGGGGTCGACTACGACACCGTCGAGGTGCATCCGCTCAAGAAGAAAGAGATCGCCTTTTCGACGGGCTACCGCGCCGTCCCGATCTATCTGGACAGTTCCGGACAGCAGGTGAACGACTCCACGCCGATCATGCGCCATATCGACAAGGAGTTCCCGGACCGGCCGGTGTTCGGCTCGGACCCGGAAGCCGAGGACCGCTGGCTGACCTGGTCGGAGGACTACGTGCAGGGGCTGCCCACCGTGATCTACGGGACCCTGGGCGACTCGCTGCAGGCTTTCGATTATGTCACGCGGGTGGGCAAATTCGGATGGTTCGACCGGCGCATGATCCGCTGGAGCGGCGCGCTCATCATGACGATGGTCGCCGGAAAGATACGCCGCCGCCGCGGGATCGGCGACCCGAAAAGCTTTCTGCGCGACAAAGTGCGCGAATGGGCGCGCGGCCTGGGCGGGCGCCCGTTCATGGGCGGTGACCGTCCGAACGCCGCAGACATCGCGGTCTTCGGGATCTCGCGGGTCGTGGCGGGCCTGGCGGCGGGGCAGCTGCCGGGCGCGGAAGCGGGCTTCTGGCGCTGGTCCGAGCGGACGGCCGAGGCCGCCCGCCTGGATCCGGCCGCCGTCTACTGACCGGATCCCGACGCCGCGAAATAGGCGGGCTCGTTGCCGGCCCGCCATTTGATGTTGCAGCCGA
>ORMF011467387.1_pt1 | contig 17016 bp, 11 predicted proteins | sample 1779871 | NCBI WGS metagenome assembly ORMF01 (sample SAMEA104232316, study PRJEB22302) | groundwater metagenome | biome: forest; feature: aquifer; material: groundwater | place: USA | collected 2011-08-07 | depth 5.4 m
AGGAAATGGTGGTATATTAAGTTCTGTGAGTATTTTTATAGCTGAAGACAGCTGTCCTTTACCACCGTCAACAATCATTAAGTCAGGTAACTCATGTTTTCCCTCTGTTAATCTGGCAAAGTGTCTTCCAACTACTTCACTCATCATGGCAAAATCGTTTATTCCCTCTACTGTTTTTATTTTAAAACGTCTATATTTATGTTTAGCAGGCTCACCATTTATAAAACATACCATACCTGCGACAGCAAACTGATCGCTTAAATTTGAAATGTCAAAGGCTATAATTTGGTTGGGACGCTTGCTAATCCCAAGAGCTTTTTGTAACTCATCAACAGCTTCAGAACCTACACGTTTTGTTAATGAAGCAAAACGAAAATTTCGTCCTTTTTTGCCAAAAATGTCTCTAATGTTTGCAATCATATCTCGTTTTAATGCAGCTTTTTCAAAATCCATTTTAACAGAATGTTTTTGCATTTCTTGTTCAAGAGCAGTTACTATTTCACCTACGCTGCCATCTAGCACTTTGATGAGAGATTCCAAGTTTTTAAAATAATTCTCTTTAGAAATTTTACCGACACATGGTTCACTGCATCTTTTTACCCGCCCATCCATGCAGTATTTTCTATCTTTTCCGTTAGGATTTCTTATCGGACATAATCTTAAATGAAAATAAGTCAGTAAAAACTCTACGCTTTGTTTAAGAGCTGATCCTCTCGGAAAAGGACCAAAATATCTTGCCCCATCATTTTTTCTTAATCTTGTCAGGGCTAAACGTGGAAACTCTTCATTCATATCAAGTTTTACTAAAAAATATCTTTTATCATCTCTCATTAATATGTTGTAATAAGGAGCATATTTTTTAATTAAAGTTGATTCAAGCAAAAGAGCTTCTGATTCAGTTTTAACAGTTTTGTACTCCCAGCAATAAATTGAGTTGATGAGAGACCTTAATTTCGGATCAGATGAGAAACTTTTTGAAGGATGAAAATAATGTGACATTCTTTTTCTAAGACTTACAGCTTTTCCTACGTAAATTACCTTATCAGTTACATCTCTGTAGATGTATATGCCGGGAAGATCAGGAATATCTCCTGCGCTGAATTTCTCTTTTGCTATCACTTTTGTGTTCATAACAATTAATTGTTAGATATTAAAATCCATTCCATTCTTCATAAAAATGTTTTAGGTAGATTCTCATGAATTTATCTCTTTTTTCTGCTAGTTTTTTTGCTGAGTTCGTGTTCATTAAATCTTTTAAGGAAAGAAGTTTTTCATAGAAATGATTAATTGTTGTACCTCTACTTTGTTTGTACTCCTCAAAAGTTTTATGAAAGAGAGGTTTTTCTGTTGGATTATGCATTTCTCGTTGTGCATAACCTCCATATGCAAATGCTCTACCTATTCCTATTGCTCCAATTGCATCTAATCTGTCAGCATCTTGCACAATTTTCCCTTCTATACTTTTCATTAATGATTTTTCACCAGAACCTTTAAAGGAAATATCTCGAATAATTTCTTCTACATGCTCTATTATTTTATCATCTACTTGCAATTGAGTTAACCATCTTTTTGCAACATCAGCCCCTATTAAATGATCTCCATTATTGAACTTCCAATCTGCTATGTCATGCAACAAAGCGGCTAAACGTATTACAAACAAATCTGCATTTCCTTCGTCTTTTGCAATATTTAAGGCGTTGTTATAAACTCGATATATGTGCCACCAATCATGACCTGAACCTTCACCTTTTAGTTTTTCTTCCACAAAATGCATAGTTTCGCTAATTAATCTTTCTTTTTCCATAAATTTTTCCAAAATTGTTTTTCTAACTAAAAATAATATATTAAATTTAAGTTAACGAAAATATAACAATATTTAACTACAATAATTCAAACATCTTTTAAAAACAATGAATAAAGCCGCTTCTTATTCCCCAAACTCTTTAAATGAGTTAATAAACTTTTCAAAAAACTTATCCGAATTTACAGTAATTGCTGGCGGAACAGATATAATGCCAAAACTGAACAGGTGTGAATTGTCTCCTGCTGCTTTCTTGGATATTACACGCATTGATGAACTTAAAAAGATTAATGAAACAGACGAGTTTATAAAAATTGGTGCTGGAGTAACACTGTCAAGAATACCTCAAAATGATAGTATCAGAGAATATTCTCCTGCGCTTCATTATGCCTCTTCTCTAATTGGATCTGTTCAAATAAGGAATAGAGCTACGCTAATTGGAAATGTTGCCAACATGTCCCCTGCAGCAGATTCTATCCCCCCTTTACTTATTTATAATACAGGCTTTGAAATCATTTTAAACGGCGAATTAAGTCTATTGTCTTTGAATGATTTGATTGCAAAACAGAAAAATAAATCTTTGAAAAATTTCATTATTGTTTCGATGATTCTTAAAAAAGAGCAACAAGGGTTTAAAAGTTTTTTCCTAAGGCAAGGGACTCGAAATGGAATGGGGCTTGCTGTCGCATCTCTTGCCTTTGGAGTTGAAACGGATGATTTAAATAAAATAAATGATGTGAGGATAGCTGCAGGCGCTGTCGCTCCAACCCCATTTAGGTGCACTGAAACAGAATCTTTTATGTATGGTAAACAATTTAGTAAAGAGTTGTTTGAAAAAGCTGCAGGTATTTTATTGAAAGAGATTAAGCCAATCGATGACATAAGAGCTTCTGCGTCTTTTAGAAAAGATTGCATAAAAAACATGTTTCTGCATTTTTATACACAAACAACCGTACATTAAAAGCCTGACTTTAAGTGGAAGTAAATACTTTTTCCACAACCAAAAAAGAAAAAGTAAAAAATGAATGAAGAAATAAAAATAATCGAAAAATTACGAAAAATAGAAGCCCTTTTTGAAGGAGCAACTACAGCTGGAGAAAAAGAAGCTGCTGCCAGTGCCCTTGAAAGAGTGAAGAAAAAATTTAAAGAACTACTAGAAGTAGACCCGCCAATAGAATATAAATTTTCTCTTTCAGATTCTTGGTCAAGAAAACTTTTTGTAGCTCTACTGAGAAGATATGATATTAAACCATTTCGTTACTACAAGCAAAAACACACTACTGTAATGGCCAAAGTATCAGCTTCTTTTGTAAATGAAACTCTTTGGCCTGAATTCCTAGAGCTAAACACTACTCTTAAAACTTATTTGGATGAAGTGACTAATAAGATCATTTCTAAAACAATTCATTCAAATAATACAGAAGCTGAAGTTTTACAGCAATTAATTGAAATGTAATTCATAACCAAACATTACTCTTAATATTAAATGGCTCAGCTGATCAAAAATATAAGAGAATTCGGATGTTATCAATGAGATTCCTCGCTAGAGGATAGCAGATTTTAAACGATGGTATAAACCCATAAAAATAAGGTATAAAAATAAAAACCCTCGCAAAGCTCGACTGGAGATCAAAATTGTTATCTCTAAGAAAAATAGAAGGTAATTGTCATAATGAACATAGCACAAATAGAAATAAACCTACAAAAGTTGATTGCAACTTTTAATAAGCACAATTTTATATACGAGTTACTTTTGGCTTATGGACTACCCAAAGCAAGTATTACTCGATTGATAAAAGGCAACCTTAATTTATCGAAAGTTGAAGGTGAAATTTCGTGGAAAAAGAAACTGATTTTTAAAGAAGAATACAGCAAAGACCTACATCTTACTATTTCTGATATAAGCAAAGAGATAAAACATAATGAGCGTTTTATAATTGTAACAGATTATAAAACCCTTTTGGCCGTTGATACCAAAACAAATGATAAACTTGATTGTGCTTTAATCGACCTACCAAAGCATTACGACTTCTTTTTACCGTGGGCTGGAATGGAAAAGGCACAACACGCCAACGAAAACCCTGCTGATGTAAAAGCTGCCGAAAAAATGGCAAAGCTTTTTGATGTGATTAAAAAAGATAATCCCGATGATTCACCCGAATTCGCACACGGACTAAATGTTTTTCTTTCTCGCTTGCTGTTCTGCTATTTTGCCGAGGATACACATATTTTTGAAGAGAACCAGTTTACCAATGGCATTGATTCGCACACGCAAGCCGACGGTAGCGATTTAAACACCTACCTCGATAAATTGTTTGAAGTTTTAAATACTCCTGAAAAACAGCGAAACAATTTACCTGAATATCTAAAAGCTTTTCCTTATGTAAATGGTGGTTTATTCAGAGATACGTGCCCTGCTCCAAAATTCTCTCGGAGTTCGAGAGCTGCCTTATTGAATAGTGGCGACCAAAATTGGTCAGCAATCAATCCCGATATTTTCGGATCCATGTTTCAAGCGGTTATTGGAGCTGAGCAGCGTGGAAACTTAGGACAACATTATACCTCTGGTCCAAACATTATGAAGGTAATCGAACCACTTTTTTTAGATGAACTTTATGAAGAATTTGAGAAAGCAAAAGGCTCTAAAAATAAATTAATAAAACTAAGAAGGCGGATTTATAACCTAAAAATATTTGATCCTGCTTGTGGAACAGGAAACTTTCTAATAATTGCATATAAAGAGTTATGTTTATTGGAAATGAGAATTTTCAAAGTAGAAGGCGAAACGATGCCTTTTTCTGGTATAAAGCTTTCACAGTTTTATGGTATTGAGATAGACGATTTTGCCGGAGAAATAGCAAAACTAGCTTTATGGTTAGCTGAACACCAAATGAATTTGGAGTTTCGCAAAGAATTTGGACGAACTAACCCCACCTTGCCATTAAGCGAAGCAGGGAATATTGTACAAGGGAATGCAACCCGTTTAAATTGGGAAACTGTTTGCCCGAAATACCATTCGGACACTGAGCCTGCCGAAGTGTATATTTTGGGGAATCCTCCGTATTTGGGGGCGAGGATACAACAAGAAACACATAAAGCAGATATGGATTATGTATTTCCTACATTTAGGAATTTTCGAGACTTAGATTATATCGCTATTTGGTTTTTCAAAGGAGCTAATTATATAAAAAGTATAAACTCACAATGTGCTTTTGTTTCTACCAACTCTATTTGCCAAGGTTTGCAAGTAGGCTTACTATGGCCCAGTATTTTTGATTTAGGAATTGAAATAAACTTTGCACATACTTCTTTTAAGTGGACAAACAATGCAAAAGGCAATGCAGGCGTAACAGTTGCAATTATTGGTTTAGCGAATACATCGAAAAATACTAAAACCATTTTTGCTAATGGAATGGGAAAAAATGTAAACGGAATTAATGCTTATTTAAGTGATGGAGGAAAAACCATTGTTCAACGACGTTCAAAACCTTTGGCTGACTTCAATGAAATGAGTTTTGGTAATATGCCTAATGACGGCGGAGGTTTAATTCTTTCCGAAGAAGAAAATAATACTTTACTATCTCAAAACCCGGAAGCAGAGAAATATGTAAAAAAGCTTTTGGGAGCACAGGAATTTATTCGTGGGCAGGTTCGTTATTGCCTTTGGATTAATGATGATAACAAAGAAGATGCAGAAAAAATTCCATTCATTGAAAATTGTATCGAAAAAACTCGCCAACATCGGCTAAATAGTAAAGATTCTGGCACAAATAAGTTAGCAGAGCGTTCACATCAATTTAGAGATACAAATACTCCTAAGAACAATCAAATCATAATGCCAAGAGTTTCATCAGAAAGACGAGAATATATTCCATCTGGTTTTCTTGAAACAGATACAATAATTTCCGATTCTGCTTTGGCAATCTACGATGCAGAACCCTACCTTTTTGGTATTTTGAACTCAAAAATACACATGGTTTGGTTAAGAACTGTCGGAGGTAAATTAGAAGAACGTATTAGATATTCAAAAGATGTAGTTTATAATAATTTCCCATTCCCACCAATTTCTACCCAGCGTAAAAACGAAATTACCCAATCTGTTTTCCGCATCTTAGAAGAGAGAGAAAAACACTCCGATAGGACTATGGCAGAACTTTACGACCCTGATAAAATGCCAGAGGGTTTGCGTGAAGCTCATCGCCAAAACGATATAATTATAGAAAAATGTTACCGAAGCACTCCATTTAACAGCGATGAAGAACGTTTGGAGTATTTGTTTAAGCTGTACGAAAAAATGATTGCAGAGGAACAAGAGCAAGGAACTTTGTTTTCCAATGAAAATAAAACCTCTAAAAAGAAGAAATAATATGCCTAACATAGTCAACGTACAATACCAACAAACAGGACAAAGTAAAAGCATTAACCAATACGGAATGCGCGAAATGCAGGAACGTGCTTTTGAATACAGAGATGCTCAATATCTTTTAATAAAATCGCCACCAGCTTCGGGTAAATCTCGTGCTTTAATGTTTATTGGTTTAGATAAACTAGTAAATCAAGGTATTAAAAAAGTGATTGTTGCCGTTCCAGAACGTTCTATTGGTAGTTCCTTTGCTCCAACCGATTTAAAGAAATTCGGCTTTTTCGCCGATTGGAAGCCAAATGACAACTCTAATCTTTGCACTCCTGGCAGTGATAGTAGTAAAAGCAAGATTCAGACATTTCAGAAATTCATAAAAAACGAAGAGCAGATTTTAATTTGTACACATGCTACCTTTCGTTTTGCTTGCGATGAATTGGACGAAAAACAATTCGATAATACATTAATAGTAATCGACGAATTTCATCACGTTTCGGCAGATGCCGAAAACCGCTTGGGTGATATACTTCGAGAGATTATGCGGAAATCATCAGCTCATATTGTGGCTATGACAGGCTCATTTTTCAGAGGCGACAGTATTCCTATTTTGTTACCAGAAGACGAAGAAAAGTTTACCAAAGTAACGTATAACTATTATGAGCAGTTAAATGGCTATAATTATTTAAAATCATTGGGAATTGGTTATCACTTTTATCAAGGAAAATACACCAGTGCTATTATGGAAATTCTAAATACCGACCAGAAAACCATTTTGCATATTCCAAATGTAAATTCAGGTGAATCTACCAAAGACAAGCATAACGAAGTCGATTTTATATTAGATGCTATTGGCGATGTAGTAAAACAAGATGCAGATACAGGTGTAATTTATTTAAAAAGGCATTCTGATGGCAAAACAATAAAAGTTGCCGACTTGGTCGAAGACAACCAAAAGGAACGTGATAAAATTGTAAACTACCTGAGAAAAATGAAATCCATTGACGATATGGATTTAATAATTGCTTTAGGAATGGCAAAAGAAGGTTTTGATTGGCCTTATTGTGAACACGCTTTAACAGTGGGTTACAGAGGTTCGTTAACAGAGATTATTCAAATTATTGGTAGAGCCACAAGAGACAGTAATAACAAAACGCATGCTCAATTTACCAACTTAATTGCACAACCTGATGCAACTGATGATTTGGTAAAACTCTCTGTTAATAATATGCTTAAAGCTATTACTGCTTCTTTATTAATGGAACAGGTTTTAGCACCAAATTGGAAGTTTAAAACCAAAGTAAATGACGATGATAAAGCAAAGCCAGGCGAAATAAAAATTAGAGGTTTAAAAGAACCAAGTTCAAAACGAGTAAAAGATATTTTAGAATCGGATTTGAACGAGTTGAAAGCAACCATTTTGCAAGATGATACAATGCTTAAAGCAATGCCTGGCAATGTGGACCCCGAAGTCATTAATAAAGTTCTGATTCCCAAAATTATCAAAATAAAATATCCCGATTTATCGGAGAAAGAAGTAGAAGAAGTTCGCCAGCACGTAGTTGTTGATTCTGTAATAAAAAACGGAGAAATTAAGGAAACAGGCGACAAACGATTTATTAGAATGGCAGGTTCATTTGTGGACATTGACGATATTCATATTGATTTGATAGACAGCATTAATCCTTTTCAAGAAGCTTTTGAAATTCTATCAAAATCAGTAACAACAAAAGTGCTGAAAGTCATTCAAGACCACATTGAAGCCACAAGAATTAAAATGGATTTTGAAGAAGCCAAAATACTTTGGCCTAAAATCCAAGAATTCATAAAAATGTACAACAAAGAGCCAAGTTTAAAATCGAACGACCCTTTAGAAAAGCGGATGGCTGAATGTATTATTTACCTGAAAGAAGAAAAACGAAAAAGAGCTGAAGCAAATGGATAAGGACAAAACATTAGATGATATTTTTAATAATGACCCTTTAGGCTTATTAAATGTAAAGCCTAAGAAATCAAATGTCCAAACAGCAGATGAACGTTTATTGGCTTCGTTTCAAGAAATCAATGATTTTGTTGAAAACAATGGTAAAGAGCCAACTGCAAATCCAAGTAACATTTCAGAATTTCAGTTGTATTCTCGTTTAAAATGTTTGCGAGAGGATTTACAAAAAATCGAACAATTAAAACCACATGATATAAATAACTTACTACCTGAAATTGCAACTAATCAAGTGAACGAGCCGCAAAAAGAATACAAAAAAACAAGAAAGATTGCTTCTCTTGATGACATTTTAAGTGATGATTTTTCAGGCATTTTAGGCAGCGATGATATAGGTCTTTTTGAGTTTAAACATACACCTAAAGATTACGAAAGAGCAAAAGCCGATTTTGTTGCTCGTAGAAAACCTTGCAAAGATTTTGATAAATATGAGCCATTCTTTCAAGAAGTTCAGAAAGACTTAGCTTATGGCAAACGTAAATTAATAGAATTTAATTATGAATCTCTTAGGAAAGGTGAATATTATGTCAATAATGGAATTTTACTCTTCCTCGAAGATGTGTATTTTGAAAAAGCAATTCAGAAATTCAAAAGCGGTATACATAATAGACCAGATGGACGAACAAGAGTAATCTTTGAAAATGGGACGGAATCTGATATGATGTTCCAATCGCTATATAAAACCCTTCATTCAAATGGGAAAATGGTAACACAAAATATTTACAAAGTTAATGAAGATTTTGTTGAGAAGTTCAGCAATATTACAAATGAAGATGAAGAAGTTGGATATATCTATGTCCTGAAATCAAAAAGTAAAGACGACCGAATTACATCAATTCAAAATCTTTTTAAAATTGGTTATTCAAAAACAGATGTTGAAGAACGAATTAAAAATGCCGATAAAGAACCAACATATTTAATGGCACCAGTACAGATAAAAGGAGCTTGGAAATGTTTCAATATGAATCCACAGAAATTAGAACAATTATTGCATAACTTTTTTGGAAACTCATGCTTAGAAATTGATGTGTTTGACGAAAAAGGAAAACGGCATACTCCGAGAGAATGGTTTATTGCACCATTCGAAATAATTGAACAAGCGATAGAATTAATAATAAATGGAAAGATTGTAAACTATAAATTTGATGCTGAAAATATGGCAATAATTGAAAAATTCTAAAAATTGAAATCACTTACCAAACCAAGCATTATGAGGATAATCAATAAGGTTTAGGTGCTGAATAATTATATCCGAGTATTTAAAGAATAATTGAATTTCCTAAAGGGTGTGGTAGAAAATTTCAATAACTACACGAAGATAGTTAGTGTATGTCCAAAAACTAGCTATTACGCTCAGCACCATAGGTGAAAGTGAGTTCAAACATTCTCGATAAAGGAAAACAAGATTTATCTCAAATAATATGTTATAATTATTAGATAATTTTAAAAAAGATAAACAGGAGAATTAATAATATGATCGCAACTTTACCTCTTAAAGACATGAGTTTAAATGAAAAATTTCAGGCTCTTGAAATGATATGGGATGATATCACTCACAATTCACCTGATTTTCCATCCCCTGCCTGGCATGAAACAGTATTAAAAGAACGAGATGCCAGCATAAAATCAGGAAAAGATAAATTAATTGACTGGGAATTAGCAAAAAAACAAATAAGAGATTCTCATTAATGAAAATTAAAATATCAGAATCAACCTATCGTGATTTAGATGATGCATTTGTTTTTTATGAAGCACAGGAAGAAGGTTTAGGTAATTACTTCCAAGATTCATTATTCTCCGATATAGACTCTATTATGCTATATGCCGGCATTCATTCTATACATTTAAACAAATATAGACTTTTGTCAAAAAGATTCCCTTATGCTATTTATTACATCATCAAAGATGAAACTATTATTGTATCAGCAGTATTAGATTGTAGAAGAAGTCCTAACTGGATAAAAAATAAATTAAAAAACTTATAAAAACTAACCAGTCAGTTATCTTAACTCGCTATAGCCAGTAGCTAACTTTAAACGTTATCAATAAAATCCTCGCTAAAGTATGGTATACTTTAGCCTCTGATGTAAACCCATGAAATAATGAATAAAAAAGAAAGATCCCTCACAGAGTGGCGACAGAAAAAAAGGGCAATATGGAAAAAATAAATTTTATATTGAATGGTGAAAATGTTACAGTAGAATCAAATCCACACCGAACTCTGCTTCATCTTTTAAGAGAAGATTTTGGATTGACAGGAACCAAAAACGGCTGTGAAGAAGGTGAATGCGGCGCCTGTACTGTGATAATGAATGGAGATGCAGTAACCGCATGTCTTGTTCCTTCATTTCAGGTTGATGGCGCTGTGATTGAAACAATAGAATCTTTGGCTGGCAATTCGCGTGTGCTTCATCCGATACAAAAAGCTTTTTTAGATGCAGATGCTGTTCAATGCGGTTATTGTACACCTGGAATGATTATGTCAGTTAAAGCGATGTTGGATAAAATTAAAACTCCAACAAGAGAACATATAAAACAATATATTTCTGGTAATATTTGCAGATGTACAGGATATGAAAAAATAATTAAAGCTGTAGAAATTGTGTCTAAAGGTGTTTCTGAAAATGAGTAATACTAACTTTTTAAAAGCGAAGCATCGCATAGATGGATATGAGAAAGTTACTGGTTCGTTGAAGTATGTTGATGACATCAAAGTCGATAATATGCTGCACGGTGCAATAGTAAGGAGTAGTTCGCATTTTGCTGAGATAATATCAATAGATACAACCAGAGCTTTAAAAATGCCTGGAGTTATTGATATTATTACTTCAAAGGATATTCCAGGAGAGAAAATTTACGGACCTATAATAAAAGACCGCCCTGTATTGGCTGATTCTCAGGTAAGATTTATGGGTGAACCTATAGCTGTTGTTATAGCAAAAGGAAGACGTGAGGCGTACGAAGCTGCCAGTTGCGTAGAGGTAAAATATCTTAAAAAAAATCCTATTTTCGATCCTATTCTGTCAATTAACACTGTCGAAGAAAAGATTCACAATAATACTAATCTTGCATGTGCTGTAAAAATAGAAGATGGAGATCTTGAAAAAGGCTTTTTAGATGCAGATTTTATTATTGAAAAAATATTTAATGTCCCCTTTATCTACCATGCGTATTTGGAGACTGAATCTGCGTTGGCACAGTATCAGGATGATACAATTAAAATTTATTTTTCAACTCAAGAACCCTTTTTTGACAGAGACACAATAGCTTTAGTGCTTGGACGTAAGAAAGAATCAGCGGAAATCATCGTGCCAGCAGTTGGCGGTGGATTCGGCGGAAAACAGGATCCTAACCTTGCTATTTTGGCTGCATTAGCTGCATTAAAAACTAAAATGGCAGTAAAATTGACCAATACAAGAAGAGAATCCATTTTGGCACACCACAAACGACATGCAGCTGAAATGCATTACAAAATAGGTATAAAAAAAGATGGAAAAATAACAGCCCTTCACGCAAAATCATATATGAATAATGGCGCATATTGCGGTTTAGGTCCTGCAGTAGCACAGCTTCATACGGAAACAGCTTCAGGAGCTTACAAAATTTCAAATATTTGCTCCGAAACAAGCCTTATTTATACAAACTCTCCAAGCGGAGGAGCAATGCGTGGTTTTGGAGCTCCCCAAAGTAATTTTGCTATAGAAGGCATTCTATCTGCTGCAGCAGAGGAAACTGGAATTGACATTAACATTATAAGAGAAAAAAATATCATTCGTGAAGGCGATTTTTATTTTAATCGAGTTAAAGTTAACCAGCCTCAAAGTGCAAAAAAATGCCTAGACGAAGCATTAATTTATTATAATTTATACAAATCAAAATATTTTGAAAATGGCAGCGTCCAATATGCCGTAGGAATGGCATTAGCTGTTCAAACGCTTGGTATGGGAAATGGCGTACCAGACAGTTGTAACGTAAAAATTAAACTTTGTCGTGATGGTTTTATTGAAGTTGATACAGGCTCAACCGAATTAGGACAAGGACTCAACAGTATTGCTGCACAAATAGTTTCGTCAATTTTAGCAATAGATTATTCCACTATAAAAATAGCTCAGTTTTCAACGTCATCATCGCCGGATGGTGGGAATACATGTGCTTCCAGACGCACATATATGACAGGTAATGCATTAATAAAAGCATCCAATATCATGATTGAGAACATTATAAAAACAGCATCACACCTTTATAACATTCCCATCAACAAATTAATATACAAAAATGGGATTATACTTTCTTCAGGTTCAAAAACAGCAGAATACCCATTAAGCAAAATAGCTTTTGATGCTCTTAAGCATGGAATTGAAATTTCATCATCAGGAACACATGAATATCCTTATTTAAACATGCCTACACATCTTCCAATAGGATTACCTCATGCCCATTTCTCTTTTGGTGCTACAGTTACAGTTGTTGAGCTAAATAAAAATTTAAACAAAATTACAGTTAAAGAAATTCTGTCTATTAATGATGTCGGAAAAATCATCAACAGAAAGTCATGTGAAGGGCAAGTAGAAGGATCGGTTGTAATGGGTTTAGGTTATGCACTTTCTGAAGAGTTCAAATTAAAACCAGATGGTAATTGGAATAATTCATTAACAGACTATATTTTGCCAACGTCTCTCGATGTACCTGATTTTATTCATTGTCTGTTTTTAGAAGAAGAAGAGCCAAGTGGTCCTTTTGGAGCAAAGGGCATTGGAGAAACGCCAGTTGTTTCAGTTGCTTCTGCAATAGCTGATGCAGTAAAATCATTGACAGGCAGACAGGTTTTTAAACTGCCTATTAAATTTTAATAAATGACAAACTATCTATATGGCATATTAACTTATACTATTATTTTATGAACGTTGAAAAAAGACTTACATTTCTCTCTTATTTTATTTTTGCTCTACTTGGGATAACGTGTGTTTCTCAGGGGATTTTGATAATATATTATTCAGCTGCTTACAGGCTTACTTTGGCACAAGTTGGATACTGTTTTTTTATAACGGCTGTTGTTCAGGCAATAGTGACTTTTTCGAATGGTTACATTTTAGAGAAAGTAAGCATAAAAAAAGAAGTTTTTATAGGGCTTGGAGCTGTTTTTATAAGTCTCATATTGCTTATTACTGGTGTTTTTACACTATATTTAATAAGTCTGTTTGTGCTTGGGATAGGATACGGGTTGCTTTTGTCTGTCCCAAATTATCTTATAATAACCATTCACAGCAACAACAAATTTCAAAAACTCAATATATTGAATTTTGCCTACAGCTTTGGAGGCATTATTGGACCTCTCTGCCTTGGTAAACTACTCGGGATGTCTGTACCTTGGCAACTCGCTGTTCTTATCTGCAATATCTTAATTATACTTCTTTTTATCTATGTTCTAAAAATACCATTTGGAATCATAAAAATGAACTCAGAAAATGAAAATGCATCATTAATAAAAAAAGAAACTGGGCATTGGCATATCAGTATTTATCTAATTGCAGGAGCCATACTTTTTTATGTACTTTCGGAGTATACCTTTTCAACATGGATCGTATCATATCTAAAACTAAAATATCATTACCCTATTTTTTACTCAAGTTTAGGGCTTACTATATTTTGGCTGTTTATAACATTCGGACGCTTTGCTTCTGATAAAATCGGACGTTATATGAAGGTATATAAGTTTATTCTTATATCCTCAAGTGTGGGATTTGCCGCATATATTCTTTTATTTTTAACATCAAATATCTCGTTTATTTTTGCAATGATTGCCATTATGGGGGTTGGTTATGCAGGTCTTTATGCTTCTATACTTTCTTACGGAGTTGATCAACGAGCCTACAATGACCCAAAGCTCATGAGTTTTTTGGTTTTAGCAGGTACAATTGGCAGTATTTTGGCATTGCCCATGTCGAGTTTTTTGGTACATCATATCAGCATAAGGGCGGCATTGATTGGAGGAGTTGTAATTATGGGGCTTGTAATTTTAACTATAACTCTTTCTTTGTATGACAAATCAAACCTTGCTGTCACTTATAAAAAAATTAGAATTTGGGGTGCTATATCTAACATTACATGCCTAACTTTCGTTAAAAAAATTTTGAAAAAGTCTATTCAAGAAAGATTTTAAAACTTAGTCCTTGCTCTGTCAATCAATAACGCATTTTTATGTTATACTTCATTAAAACAGCTCAAGAAATAACTCAAAAAATATCTTAATCGAAATAGAGAGTATTAAAGGTAGTTTTTTATTTTACGCAATGGCATTAAAATTTTTATTTCTTTTGCAAAACTTTTCTATTTCTATGGCAAAGAAAGAAATCAAACCTGAAATGATGCACAGAATCAGATCAGTTAGCGATAACGGCACAATATTGAATATTCTGGCAAAAAATGGTATATATATTATCATTATCTGCAAGACTATAGTAACTATTATCATGCCTAAAAGAATGTGATTAGAATTTCCTTTACTTGGCTTTAAAGCTGAACTGACCATCGATCTTGATGCTATAACCTGCCCTACCTGCATAAATGCTACAGATGTAAAAATCATTGTCTGCCATGCGGGGCTTCCACTTTTAAAATATGTAATCCCAAAAATTAGAGGTATTATTCCAATTATAACTCCAATCCATGTAACACGAAATGTAGTAGATTTATCGAAAATATGTTCATCTTTTTTCCTCGGTTGACGCTGCATTATATTTTTTTCTGCTTTTTCCACACCTAAACCCAATCCTAACAGACCGTCAGTGAATAGGTTTAACCACAACAACTGCAACGGCATAAGAGCAATAGCAACGCCAATCAGCGGAGCTGCAAGCATGATTATAACCTTCCCTATATTACCTGCGACTGAAAAACAGATGAATTTTTTTATGTTATCGTATATAACTCTTCCTTCTTCAACAGATGCCACTATTGTTGTGAAATTATCATCAAGAAGTACCATCTGTGCAGCCTCTTTCGATACATCTGTACCTGTAATTCCCATCGCTATGCCGATGTCTGCTTTTTTCAAAGCTGGCGAATCATTTACACCATCACCAGTCATTGCGACTATATTTCCCTGTTTTTGCAACGATGAAACTATTTTGAGTTTATGTTCAGGTGAAACTCTGGCATATACAGAACATTTTGAAACGACCTCATCCAATTCTTGTTGCGAGTAATTCTCAAGTTCACCTCCTGCTGTAACAAAGCCTGTAGAGTCTATTCCAAGCTCTGAAGCTATGAAGCTTGCAGTTAACGGATGGTCTCCTGTAATCATAATCGGTCTGATACCTGCACTTTTGCATAATTTAACAGCATCTTTAACCTCAGCTCTTGGAGGGTCTATCATCCCCAAAAGACCTAAAAATATAAGCTTGCTTTCATTTACTTTATCGTCGTCCAAAGGTTTACAAGCGACTCCTAGCACTCTTATTCCTTTTGATGCCAGTTTATTGTTAGCAGCTTCAATATTGTCTATAGTTTTTTTGTCCAATGGTAGAATTCCATTCGCTGTTAAAACTGAATTTGAAATTTTAAGCAATCCATCTGCAGAACCTTTTGTAAAAGATATATATTCTGCCTTATCAACAATTATTTTTAATTTATCTGCAAGAACACCTGATATGCTTGTTATTTTATGGACAGTTGTCATTCTTTTCCGTTCAGAATCAAATGGCAATTCATTAATTCTAGGCATTTGTTTTTCTATGTCAGGCTTTGATAATCCTGCATTTAGTCCTGCAACAAGAAGTGCCCCTTCCGTCGGATCTCCATGAAATAGACTATTTTTACTGTCTGGATTAATCAAAGATGCATCATTGCATAAGAGGCTTCCCAGCAGTGTAAAACCTATTGCTGTAGGCCAATTGCTAAAAAGATCATTTATATTGTCTGCAATTGAAAAAGGAGCAGTATTTGAATCGTTCCAATTTTCAAGCTCGATATGTTTGCCTGCTGAATCTATAACAGTTACGGTCATTCTGTTTTCAGTTAAAGTGCCTGTTTTATCTGAACAGATAACATTTACAGAACCTAACGTCTCTACAGCTGGTAACTTGCGAATAAGAGCCTTTCTGCGAAGCATTCGTTGTGCGCCAAGTGCTAATGTAATCGTTACAACTGCCGGCAATCCTTCAGGAACTACAGCTACAGCGACACTAACTGCGGCTAATAATAATTGATCGAAAGCTCCGCCATTTAAGAAGCCTATAATCATAACAATAACAGCAACAATGCAGCCCAAAATCGCTAAAACTTTCCCAACTCGATCAAGCTGTTGCTGTAATGGTGTAAGCCCATGCTTTACAGATTGAATCATTGTGGCTATCTTACCAAGCTCACTATTCATACCCGTTTGCGTCACAATAATTTTTGCACGACCATATGTGGCTAATGTTCCCATATGAACCATATTGTATCTGTCACCAATAGATGGATTTTCCTTTTGAATGCAAGTATTATTTTTTTCAATTGATTCAGATTCACCTGTCAATGCAGATTCCAATACTTTAAAATTAGCAGATTCAAGTACTCTTCCATCTGCAGGAATGATATTGCCAGCTTCCAAAAGAATAATATCACCAGGCACAAGTCCTGTTGATTTAATTTGAATTTCTTTACCATCTCTGATTGCTCTTACAAAAGGTAAAGACATCTTTTTTAATGCAGCCATGGCTTTTTCAGCCTTATATTCTTGAAAAAAGCCAAGCGCTACGAAAAGCACTACAATGGCTGCAATAGCTATTACCTCTGTTAAATCTCCAATAAAAAAAGAAACTCCTGTTGCAGCAATAAGTATTAAAACCATTGTGCTTAAAACTTGATCTAAAACTA
>ORMF011749843.1_pt1 | contig 16997 bp, 19 predicted proteins | sample 1779871 | NCBI WGS metagenome assembly ORMF01 (sample SAMEA104232316, study PRJEB22302) | groundwater metagenome | biome: forest; feature: aquifer; material: groundwater | place: USA | collected 2011-08-07 | depth 5.4 m
GTTCGGATCGCCGAAGTCGCTCACGTTGTCACTGCGCGGCGGCAGCGTCTCGTCATAGTCCTGGGCATACATCTTAATGGCCATGCCGATCTGGCGGAGATTTGAGACGCAGGTTATCTCGCGGGCCTTACCTCTAGCCGTAGCGAAGACCGGGAAAAGGAGGGCGGCGAGTATCGCGATAATTCCGATCACCGTCAACAGCTCTATGAGAGTGAACGCAATCCGTCGCCGATCCAAACTTTCCTCCGAGCCTGTATCTTATGACAGGATTGTACCACTAGTCCCATGAGGCGTCAACAATCTGTAAAGGTGCGGTCGTTGTCTGGTAGTATCCTGAGCGAAGCTGGATGGCAACAGGTTGCAAACGCGCCAACCCAATCACCCAATCACTCAATAACCCATAACCCTGTCACTCCTCAACCCGCCCATCTCGCATCCGTACAACGCGGTCAGCCCCGGCGAGCATTTCCGGATCGTGCGTGACAACGATAACCGTTCCGTGATCGCGATACTTCGTCAAGAGATCGATGACAACGTGACCATTCGCATGATCGAGCGACGCCGTTGGTTCGTCGGCAAATACGACGTCCGGGTGGTTGATGAGCGCTCGGGCGACGCACACACGCTGGCGCTCGCCACCCGACAGGTGATACGGAAATCGGTTGGCCAGATGTTCGATGTCGAGCGAGCGGAGGAGCTCGTTTGTGTTCTCGACCGACCGTGCATCTCCCTTCGGCGCCGCGGTGAGGACGTTTTCCCTCGCCGTCAGATAGTTAAGAAGGAAGGGCTGCTGGAAGACGAATCCGAATCGCTCGCGCCTCAGTCCGGTTAGTTCGCGCTCGCCAAAGCGGCTGTACGATTGGCCGTCGATCTCGACGTCGCCATGCGACGGCCTCTTCAGCCCGCTCAATAAGTAAAGCAGGGACGACTTGCCGGAGCCGGATGGACCCATAATCCCAATGAAACCCCGTAATGGGATTTGTATCGACACTCGGTCGACGGCATACGTAGTTGTATCCCCGTCGAAATATCCGAGACTAACGTCCAAAGCACGAAGCCTGATTTTTACAGATGACGGGTGACGTTTGACGGACGATGACACTGTTTCTCCGTCCGCGCATACCCTATCCGCTTGTGTAAGGCCTGTTGACCGGTCGACCGTCTTCTGTCCTCCGTCTTCGTTCATCGCTACTGCCGCCTCTCAATGATAGCGACCGGATCGAGCTGTCCGAGCCGCCGGCCGATGGCAAGAAGCGCGAAGAGCGCGATCGTCAGCGGCAGCGGAATAGTGAAGCGATAGGCGGCAAAATCGTACGGGTTCAGAAGTAATCCCCGCGGATACATAATAGTTGATTTGATTGCGAGCAAGACAAATAGAGTCAATCCGGAGCCGAACGCCCAGCCGATTCCGCATAGGAGAGCTGTTTCACCCAGCACGCGCCCCAAGAGGCCCTTCCGTTGATAGCCCATGGCTGCGAGCGTCGCGAATTCCGGCAGCCTCTGCGTGAAATAGATGCTGGTAAGCATTCCTGTGAGAAACGCGATGGAGAAGACAATTATGCCGATGACGACGCCCATGATGAGATAGAGACTAGAAAGCGCATCCTTCGTCTCTCGAACTAGACCGTGATAGGTCCACACTCTGGCACGCGACTTGTCGACCGACTTCTCCAGAGCGTGATCGAGCGCCGCCTGTCGATCCGTATCGCTCGCCATAACCAATAGGCCCTTCGGTGCGACGGGAAAGTTCTCGCGAATGAACGTCTCCGATGTCATCGCCAGCCAGACCGGCCCATCGAACGTGCCGACGAGTTTCATCGGGACGATGGAGTAGCTGTCCTCGGACTCCGGTTCCAGAACCACGTCGCCAAGTTTCAGTCGCCGATTTCGCGCGATCTCTTCCGATAGTGTCACCTCGGGCGCTCCCTCATTGGGGAAACGTCCGGAGTGGAGACTAAGTCCGCACCGGCGCGCGATCTCCGTCCGCGCGTCGGGCGTCATTCCAAATACGACGAAAGGCATCTTTCCGAAGATGGTCTTCACCATAGTGAAGGCCGGGCGCGAGGGATAGACCCGACCGGACAGCGGATTCTTGCGAATCTGGTCCTGGATGTCCGGTGCAATCTCCAGGGTATTGCGTGGGGTCACGACGGTGAAATACTTGTTGTAGCCGTACATCGTCAGGACGGTCAGGTCGATGCTGTCCACCAGGCTGACCACGCTCGCAACCAGCGCCACTGCTACGACGATGACAAATGAGACCGGCAGGGTCTTGCCGGGATTGCGACGAAAGTAGAGCCAGGGTGAGAGTGGGTGGCGGATTCTGGAAGCCATCCTGCGTATTATACCGACCCCGGAAGGCGTTAATGGATCAGTTTGACATTATCATTCGTGGCGGGTCCGTCCTGGACGGAACCGGGTCTCCGGCAGTATCCGCGGACATTGGAATCCGGGACGACCGTATCGTCGAAGTCGGCGACCTCGCTCAGGCACAGGGAGGCCGGGTCATCGATGCATCCGGCCGGCGGGTCGCGCCAGGTTTCGTCGACATCCACACCCACTCGGACATGTCCGTCGCGTTCCATCCCCAGATGGAGAGCATGTTGTCCCAGGGAGTGACCACGCAAGTCGTCGGGAACTGCTCGCTATGTATCGGTCTTGCGACTAACGAGGACCTGTTTTCGTTCGAAAAGCGCTGGATCGGCGTCCACGGCAAGCGGATCACGTGGGATTCCATGGCCGGACACTTACAGTACGTCGAAGAGAACGGCGTTGGGACCAACTATGTCATGCTGGCGGGGCAGGGGACGCTCCGCAAACGCGTGATCGGGCTGGAAGATCGGCCGCCGACCCCTGACGAAATGAAGCAGATGAAGGCGCTGCTTCACAACTGCTTCCAAGCTGGGGTTTGGGGAATCTCAACTGGTCTCGAATACACTCCGTCGAAGTTTGCCGACGTGGCCGAGCTGGCGGAGCTAAGCCAGATCGCTACCGAATATGGCGGCTTCTATGCCAGTCATCTTCGCAACGAGGCCGACCACCTGGTCGAAGCCGTCCAGGAAGCGCTGGACATCGGCGAGCGCGCGGGAATCCCGATCCAGCTTTCGCATCACAAGGCAGAGGGCTGCCGGAACTGGGGCAGGGTGAAGCAGACGCTGGGCATGGTCGAAGCGGCGAGGGCGCGAGGGCTGGACGTGCAGCTCGATCAGTATCCCTACACGGCCTTCCAGACCTCCGTGAGCGTCCAGTTCCTCCCACCGTGGGCGAACATTGGCGACAACGACACGATCGTGAACCGGATCCTGGATCCCGACCAGCGGAAAGCCATTCTGGAAGATATCCGCGCGAACCACGCCGATTGGGACGACCTGGGCGCCGACTCGCCCTGGAATACCGTGGAGATCGGCAACTGCAGGAACAATCGCCAATGGCAGGGCCAAACGATCGGAGATCTCGCGCGGGAACAGGGCGAGAACCCGATCGAGATGGTGCTCGATATCATCGTAGCCGAGCGGAACTTCGTTAGCGCGGTCAACTTCGCGATCTGCGAGGAAGACATCGCGTTCGTGATGAAGCACCCGCTCACGATGATAGGGTCCGATGCCGTCGGCACGGCCCCGCGCGGCAAGATGGCGGAAGACCGCGTCCACCCTCGCAGCTATGGGACGTTTCCGCGGGTGCTGGGCAGGTATGTGCGTGATCTCGGCGTTCTCGCCGAAGCAGAAGCCATCAAGAAAATGACCTCTATGCCGGCGGACCGGATCGGCCTTCCTGACCGGGGCCGGATTGCCCCCGGCCATTTCGCGGATGTGGTGATCTACGACCCAACCACGATACAGGACAACGCCACCTTCGGCGATTCACACCAATTCTCGTCCGGCATCGACTGTGTGCTGGTGAACGGGCGGGTTGCGTGGGAGGGTGGGGCGGTTGCGCCTGTCATGTCCGGGCGGGTGCTGCGGAAGGGTTCCAATTAAGCACGGCTGGGGTGCTTCAGCGCGAATTCACTGCTCTCCAGTTGAACTCCCTCTTGTACTTCTCAAAGCAGTCACGACAAAGCCATTCGTTTCGCTTTTCCTCGTCACCGGGCTGAGGTGGATAGACGTGTTCGTAAGCCTCTTGAATAGCGTCCGGGTCGCCATATTCGATTTCAGCGATTCGGCGAAGGCAAATGCGGCAATGATCGTGATCCCACGACGGACGCGGCCTCTGCCAGGTTACCAAATGCCAATCGGCATCGTGCAAACCCTCGCAATTCACCAACTCCCGCTCTTTTTCTGTCATTCGTCCTCTCCCGCGTCTGCCGTTCGACCGCGTCGCTCATAAAGAAACAGCCCCCGGCTGGTCTGGCCGGAGGCTGTTCAGTACGGCAGTTTCGACTCTATTCCAGCCCGGCTTTCCTCAATCCCGACTGCAGCTTATTCATGTCGGCGCCGAGGATTCTGGTCACGATATTGCCGTCTTTGCCGATCACGATATTGGTCGGAGTGGCTTCGACTTTGTACATCCGCGCCACGTCGGCCCGCGTCTTGTTCAGGACGATAGCGAATTCCGCATTGAATTCCCGCTGGAACTCCTGGGTCTCTTCAAGTGTTTCCTGCGGATGCCTAACGTTGACGGAAACGATCTCGAAACCCTTACTCTTCTTCTCATTGTACATCTCCACCAGGTGCGGATACTCCGCACGGCATGGCGGTCAATGATTGAAATAGAAGTTTAGCAGGATCACCTTGCCTTTCAATGAGGAAAGGCGAAGGGCTCCACCCGAGGCCTTCTCGAGGGTGAAGTCCGGCGCGTTGCCCCAGTCACCTGAAGCAACCGATACCGGATCCAGCGGAGGCGGAAGGACCGAAACCATCCGAAATCCTTCCGTCGAGGTCTTCGCGAAAGCGTCCGGCGCCACGGGCTGATCGAGTTCGATATTATCGTGGTTTTCGGTCATCTCCGGTGCGCCGTCTCTCAGCAGCTTGACCTGGCGGACCAGATAATCGTCCGAAGTCACGTAAACCTTGGCCTCGAGGTCATCGCCGTAAGGGAACGTCAAGACGTAAGCCAGCTTACTGCCGAATCCTTGCGGACCCGTGACCTTTGCGTTGACGAGCAGATTGCCAAGCTCGCCCTCGCGGATGTTAGCCGAGAGGAGCGCGGTGACGATCTTTGCTCCCAGCGAGGGTGTTTCCGCACCGGCAAGGATATCGGTCTTAATGAGCTGCGCGGGGGCCTTGGTCCTGGTGAATACTTTGCGATCGGATCGGGTCGCGACAAGGGTCGTTCCGTCGCTTACGACCGTGGTATTCAGGCCTTCGCCCTTCAGCTCCATCAAATACTTGTTGGGCTTCTGAGCGACGATGGTGAGTGTGCCCGGCATATCCTTCTCACCGATCTTCCGCTTGATCGTCACCGTTTCCTTGAACGACTGCAGCGATCGATACGAGCTGAGCATGCGGTTGAGGACTACGGCGGACTGCGGAGGCGCCTGCGGGCCTGGCGCCATCGCCAGGACCGCCAGCATCCCCGCGATGGGGATTGCGAAACGGTTCATGAGTTCCTCCCTGCTGGATGGTGAAGTCGGTGGAACGGGTGAAGAAAAGTCAATTTGGTCTATTGTAACACAGTCCGAATCATTTGACGGCGCGTTATCGTCGTGGTTACTTCAATGGTGGATAGATCATTCCGCCGAACTTATGTACGAGAAAGTCCATTCTGCCGATAAAAAGGGCCATTCGCGCCATAATGGTCGACCCGAAGATCGCGCCGAAGGCGCACATGAGTACCCAACGTCCTGCGCTTGCCGTCTTGATGATCGCCTTGTTCTTCTGCTCGAACGAGAAGAAGAAGTAGGTCATCACACAGACGATGATCGCAAGGAAGATCCAATTGTTGACCGCCCCGGAAACAGTGACATCCTTCATGAGGCCGGCAGCCGGTTCGGCCGGCCGCGGCAATAGCGGTTTGAACGTGGTGCTGATCTGCTTATAGTAGAGGCCGGAGAACTTCTGGAACTGCTGGCCCGCATCCAGCCCGAGCAGAAGGCCGATGCTGATTCTCGACATCCAATTATTCTTTTTCGAATAGACCATATACAGCATCACCCCGAACGGGAGCGTAAATATCCACCACCAGCGCCCCTCCTCGGTCATTCTCGCCCACCAGCTCGGGTAGAGAACATCCACCCAGGCTGCGCGGATGGCCCAGCCTGACGCCAGCCCGAGGTACATATGCTCGAAGAACCGATAGATCCTGTTCTCTTTGTAGAGGATGGAGTAAATGCCGAGCGTACAGGCTGCTCCAAACCAGATCTGCAGGGCCAGCGCGTGGTTGTTGATGAAAGTCATCATGGCTGGTCCTCCAGTCGCGTCTGCGGTTTCCGCTTCTGCGCTATGTACCCTAGATTGCCAAGCACGATGAGGAGGAGGATCAGAACGTGGGCGACGGAGAGGGCAAGCGCCTGCTTGGTTGCGCGGCCGGGCTGCTTTACCATTCCTTCATACTCGATCGCGCCCTTGAGGCCGGTCAGCATTCCGACCATCTGCCCGGAGTCCAGGAACTGATAGGCTTCCGGCGCCATAACGGCCGTCGGCGCATGGACCATCGGCTTTCCACCGCCGTATCCCTGGACGAAGGCAACCCACGACTCGTAGGTATCTGCCGGAGTTATCTCTACGATCAGGCCGACCTGGTCCATGTTCTTCAGCCCGGCCATAATCGGGAGCTTGACGGTGTCGGTCAAGTCGGTATTGTTGATATCGTGCTTCATCGATCCGGGCATGTCGCGGACCATTGCCTTGAGCGTTGCTTTGATGGCGTTGTAGGGGTGGAATCCCCAATCCACCCAGTCCCGACCATATTCATAGCCATACTTCGGCGCCAGCTCTTTGACGATCTGCTCGACGTTTGGAGGCCCCTGAACGTCGAAGCCTACGATTGCGAATTTGATATGTCGTCGCATCAGGTGGTGCATGAGGGCGTAAGTTTGCGCGCCGTTTTCGGCGCGCGTACTGTTTGACCAGTCGGCGCCGATGAGCGCGTACTTATCCGTCGGCGCTTTTTCGATCGCTTCGAATGCATTGAGCGCCTGGTTGCTGGGGATGACCGGAAGTGTTACAGGCACGATAAGCGAAATGGCGGCCGCCACGAACATCACCAAATAAATGACCCGCCGATCGATCGATTGTAAGCGTCCGAAGAAAGCCAGCATTTGGGTTTACACTTCCCGATCGAAATAACTGCCTCGTTCTAAACTGAGCCAGATCCTCAACGCGGTTGCCAGCAGCCCCACTCCCAGGCCGAAGCCGATCGCTCGAACTGCGGGCGCATTCACACGCGTTAACAGCCAGTCGCTCATCGTCTCCACCCTGGCATTTGCCAGCAGGCCCTCGGTCGGCAGCCAATGGGTAAGCCATTGACCGGCGTAAACCTGGCCCATCATAACGATAAACGCAGCGCCCATCAGCAGCGAAGCCTCCGCATTGCGGATTCGGAAAGCGCGGTAGGCGGCGGAGGCAATGTAAAAAGCAATAACGCTGAACATGGTGCCTTCGAGCCCATTCAATCCGCCGAGGTACAGAATGTCGTGGATGTTATTATTGACCTTGATGTCCTTATGGACCGGCAGCCAGTTCCAGATGCCCATGAACGTCATGGCGATCAGGCTGATAAAGAACACCAGGCTATAAAACCATCCCTGACTTCCCTTCGCGACCTTCTTGCCGTGCAGCGTGACAAGTGAGTAGATGCCCAGGCCGAGGGCGAACGCGGCAACGATCTGCGCGAGGTCGCTGACTACGGGGAGGAACGGAGTGAGGAAGTTCTCCTCCTGTCCGTTTACGATCTTGGCTGGGACATAGAACTCGAGAACGTAGAAAAGGCCGGACAAAAAGGTGACAGTGACTATGATGGCTTTGCGTCCGGCGGGCCTGAGCTGCTGCGCAAGAAAGAAGAGAACAATGCATAGCAGGACTGAACCGAGTATGAATGCCCAGCCCACGGCGCCCGTGTGGGCGGGGAACATTCGATGGAGCCATTCGGGGATCCCATTGAACCAATCGCCAATCGCTTTGATCATTGACGAGCGCCTCTCACTTCGACCACCAGATGTGGTTGAACCAGTGCATCCATGGGTTATCGGGGCCCATTGCCGTGGTCAGGACCACCCCAATTATGCAGATCAGCAAAATGGCTGCCTTTCCGATATCCTGCCCGACGAGGCTCCCGACGAGCGTCGGTTCGCGCGTGAGGTACGCCGTAGCGGCATAGAACTCGTCACCAATGATCACGTAGTCGCACGCGGCGATCAGGAACGGTATCTGGGTGGTCGAAGGAGTTCCCGCGACCTGGATCGCGCCAACCATGTTGCCGTTCTCGGCCATGATCAGCGATTCGGCAAAGAACTGCCCGAATAGGAAGGATGCGGCGACGCGCTCGCGCTGGATGATTCCCGCGACGGCCGCGGCAAACGCGAACTGCTGATTGCTGAGGAAAATGATGTCTTCCGGACGGAAGTTCTCGAGCTTGCCCTCGGCGTTGTACGCTTCCTGGAAAGCCTGCTCGACAACCGTCATGACTTGAGGCACATATACGGGAGTAATGATGCGGTTCCCGAACCGCGCCGCGGCTCTTGCGATGTTCGAGAGGATCGCGATCGCCTGAAACGTGATAACGAGATCGTTCTCCCCAAGGCCGGAAACCAGCAGCATGGGGCGTCCCATTTCCGTGGCCCGCCCTACGGCCTCGTCGACGGCCGTGAGTCCCGGAATCCTGCGGATGAAGGGCTGCTTGCCTCTGCGCGCCCGGAAGATCATCGTAAGGATCGCGGCGCAGAGGAAGAGGCTGAGAATGCGGTTGGCCCAGTCGGAATGGTCCATTCAGGCCGCACCTCCCTCTGTTTTTGTAGGTCGAAAGTCCTTGATCAGGGCCAATACCGACTCACGGTCTCCTGGATTCCCGTCAGGCGCGAACGGAAGGTACACGCCGCGAAACTAGTCGAGCCGAGATGGCAGCGCGAGCGGCGAGAGCCGCACTCCGGCCTCAAATAAGAGCGCTCGTTTCGCGGCCTGCCATTCAATCTCCAAGCGGTTCGCGCCGTATCGACATTCGGCCCCTCGGTCCGTCAGGCGGTACCGTATCGGCATCCAATAGTCGGCGGTAGCCGACGCGATCATGAAGATGGCCGCCGCGCTGAACAGCACGTTTTGAAAGAGGATCCATGCCACGATGGCGGCAAACGCGGCCGAGCCGAGGACTGGCAGCAGCCTATTAGGATCGTCGCGGAGCCGGTGGACCGACCAAGTCAAAAGCTCTCGTTTCTGAGCTGCGGCGCTTTCGGGGGATTGGGTGATCTCCATGAGCTCTTTGGCGCCTTAGTTGGATGTCGGTGCGGGCTTTGGTCGGCCGTGCTCCTGCGCCATCTCTTCGATGTGCCGGATCAGCCGTTCCACGTTTTCGCGGTCTTCCAGTAACTTTACGGCACGCTGAACGTTGTCGAATCCGACGAGCGGCGCTACGAATGGAGAGGAGACGACCAAACCCTGGCTGGCGATATAGGAGAGCGGTTTATGCATCTCCAGAAAGAGGATTGCCGGCGTTTCCATCCGTCGCGCGATCACCGCGGACGCGATCTTATCGATCAGGCTGTCGCGCTCGTCGTCGCCAAGCGGCGCATCCCAATCACGCATGGCTGAATATTGGTGCGGCGAGGTCGATGTGTGCGATAACGGGCATGGGGTCTTGGTCTCCGGGTCTGGAGCTTTGGAGTGGCCGTTCGCTTTCAGAATTGATTATGAATGCAGACAGCATGGCTGTAAACACATTATTCGGCGTGTGCACGTAGAAACCCTTTGTTGACACTTCCCTTTGCCTTTGGTATACTTTGCCCTGTTGTAGAGCTTGCTTCGAATCTCAGGGGGATTACAAATCAACAAGGATTTCCGAGTTAACGAACAGATCCTGCGGCCGCATCGAGACTACCCGCGTGTTCGGGACGTTCGCGTAATTGACGATGCCGGAGAGCAGCAGGGTATAATGAATGTCCGCGACGCCCTCGTGTTGGCGAAAGAACGCGGGCTGGATCTCATTGAGGTTGCGCCCACGGCCGTCCCGCCCGTTTGCCGAATCATGGATTATGGCAAGCACAAATATGAGACCGCGAAGAAAGACCGAGAATCTCATAAGAAACAAAAGGGCGGCGATCTAAAAGGCGTCTGGATGCGGCCCCAGACCGATGAGCACGATTTTAAGTTCAAGCTGAAGAACGCTCTGAAGTTCCTAGGTGACGGGGACAAGGTGAAAGTCACCATTAGATTTCGGAGTAGGGAGATCACCCATCCGGAATTTGCGCGGAAGCTGCTGGACCGGGTCGTGGAAGCAGCCGACGGCATTGCAATCGTCGAGAAGGCCCCGGCAATGGAAGGCCGCACGATGACGATGATCCTTGCGCCGCATACGAAGTAACGGTAGTTTTTTCGTTCAATTACGCCGGGTGCGCCCGGCTTTGGTTTGTGAGGATAATGATGGCAGCCGGTAATAAGCTGAAAACACGCAAGGCGGTCGCAAAACGATTCCGCGTTTCCGCAACGGGAAAACTGGTCCATCGCAGCGCCGGCCTCAACCACTTGATGCGTAAAAAGAGCATGTCGCGCAGGCGACGGCTCCTAAAGGGCAATGTGCTGGCGCCCGGGATGGCACGGCGCCTGCGGAAGCAGTTAGGAGAAGGCGTTGCCGCGAGTTAAGCGTGGGACACAAGTAAAGAAGCGCCACAAGAGAATCCTCGAAGCAGCGAGCGGCTACTTCGGCGGGAAGAAGAGCCTCTTCAAGACCGCGAATGAGCAGTTCATGCGGAGCGGCAACTATGCCTACCGCGACCGCCGGAATAAGAAGCGGGAATTCCGCAGGCTCTGGATCACCCGGATCAGCGCCGCCTGCCGGCTAAACGGCGTCACCTACAACCGGTTTATCAATGGAATGATGAAGGCGGGCGTCGCTCTGGATCGCAAGGTATTGTCGGACATCGCCATCCGGGATCCCCAGGCCTTTACGCAGCTCGTCGCCCAGGCGACGAGCGCAGCGGGGTCCGCGGGGTAAGCACGGCGCCATTCCGATCTGTAATACGTATTCTCGATTTCAAATACGCCCCGGACCGATCCCGAAACGCTAATAGGGACCGCCGCCGGGGCTTTTTGCATGGCTATGGACGAACTTTCCAAACTTCTTGAATCCGCCGAACGCGAGGTTGCCGCAGCGACATCTACTTCCGCGCTCGCGCAGATCGAGGCCAAGTACCTGGGTTCGAAGGGCAGCCTGCAGGCGCAGCTCCGCACGATCGGTTCTCTCCCGAAAGAGGAGCGGCCCGCTTTCGGCGCGCGAGTCAACACGGCCAAGGAGACCCTGACGGCACGCATCGAATCACGCCGCACCGAGCTTTCCGGAACGGAGATCGATGCTCGTCTCGACGCCGAAAGGATCGACGTTACGCTGCCGGGCAGACCCGTCCCAGCGGGACGGAGGCATCCATTGACCCAGACGGCAAATCGTGTTAAAGATGTCCTTTCCGGCCTCGGATACGAATTCGTCGAAGGGCCGGAGCTTGAAGAGTATCGATACAACTTTGCTGCGCTTAACTACCCCGAGGACCACCCCGCGTTCGACGAAATGATGACGTTCTACATCGATGACAACCGGCTGCTCCGGACGCAGACCACCGCCCTACAGGGCCGCGTCATGTCCGAACGAAAACCGCCGTTCCGTATCGCGACCACGGGCCGCTGTTTCCGGTACGAGGCGGTCGACGCAACGCATCATCACACGTTTCATCAGATCGACGTGTTCATGGTGGACGAAGGGATTTCGATGGCGGATCTGAAAGGCACGCTGATGCAGTTCGCCAGCGCCATGTTCGGCGGCGATGTGCAGGTTCGATTCCGTCCGGACTTCTTCCCATTCGTAGAGCCTGGAGTAGACTATGCGATTCACTGGCATGATCGGTGGCTGGAACTCGGCGGGGCGGGCTTGATCCATCCCAACATCCTGGAGACCTATGGCATAGATACCGAGCGCTGGTCCGGATTCGCCTTCGGATTGGGGATCGAGCGAATCCATATGATCCAGAACGGAGTCAACGACCTCCGGATGTATCTGGAGAACGACCTGAGATTCCTTAAACAATTCTGAGGAAGGAGTGAGGGAGAAATGAAGTGATGGAGTAGTGAAGCAGGCATTTCCGTCAACTCAACACTCAATTACTCCAACAACCCGATACTCCGATGTTCTAATATGCGGCTGCCCATTGAATGGATAAAGGAATACACGCCCGTTCAGGCTTCGACTGACGTGATCGCGCACGCCCTCACGATGGCGGGTCTCGAGGTCGAGGAGACTGAGGAGTCCTCTCTCGGCCCGGTCCTCAACATCACCGTGACTCCCAATCGCGGCGACTGCCTTTCCGTCTTAGGCGTCGCCCGTGAGGTCGCGGCCGCATTCAATGTCGCCCTGGTGGAGAAGAGCGTAGCTGCCACAGACGGCCCGAGTGAAACCGGCCGTCTGACATCCGTGCAGATCATGGACCCTGATCTCTGTCCAAGGTATGCCGCGCGAATTATCCGCGACGTGAAGCCGGTTCCTTCGCCAGACTGGATGCGGGCCCGCCTGGAAGCCTCCGGGATGCGGCCGATTGGCGGCATTGTGGACGTGACCAACTACGTCATGCTGGAATTGGGCCAGCCCCTGCACGCATTCGACTTCAACCGACTTTCGGAACAGAGGATCGTCGTGCGGCGCACTCAGCCGGGAGAGCGGATCCGGACGCTCGACGGTGTAGATCGGGAATTGACTGCCGATATGCTTGTTATCTGCGATGCGGCGAAACCAGTCGCCATAGCGGGTGTCATGGGTGGCGCGGACACGGAGATGAACTACCGCACTAAGACCGTCTTGTTGGAATCCGCGCACTTCCATCCGCTCTCTGTCCGGCGAACCTCACGTTCTCTCGGGTTGCGCACGGAGGCCTCATATCGATTCGAGCGGCTTGTCGATCCCGCATTGGTCGTTCGCGCCGCCAATCGGGCCTGCGATTTGATCGGTGAGCTCGGGATGGGAGAAGTGGTTCTCGGCGTAATAGACGAATATCCGGCGCCAATTGTTGAACGCAATGTCACGCTCCGTCCAAATCGCGTGAGTCTTCTGCTCGGCTATGATGTGGGTGAAGCCGATGCTTCCGACAGCCTTCTCAGACTCGGCTTTGGAGTAGACCAGGACAAAGCCGCACTGACGGTCACAGTTCCGACCCGACGCCCCGACATCGTTCGGGAAGAAGACCTCGTCGAAGAAGTGGGTCGCGTACTCGGATACAATCGCATCCCGGAGCGGCTTCCTCATGGCGCCTCCACTCAAGGGGGCGACAGTTCCAACGGCCGGTTTTCTGAGAGAATCAGAGATGTTTTAGTGGGCTGTGGTCTCCAGGAAGTGGTTAGCCACAGCCTCTTGGCGCCTAGTCCGTTCGAGGATCCGCGTACGGAAGATACACGCGTCGGAATCCGCACCGCCCTCTCCGCCGAGCTCTCCGGACTTCGAAGATCGCTCCTCCCAGGGCTTCTGGACGCGCTCGAGCGAAATGCCCGGCGCGGTCAGGGGCCTCTATGCCTGTTTGAGATCGGGACGGTGTTTCAGCTGGAAGGTGGGGAGCCTGTTGAAATAATGTCGGTCGCCGGAATACTTAGCGGTCCACAGACGATGCGGGCCTGGCAACGGGAGGGCCGATCGGCCACCAGCGACTACTACACCGCTCGGGGAATCATTGAGCGATTGGCCGACGCCCTGCGCATCGATGACATTGGCTTCGTTCCGTCGACTGATCCCCGTCTCCACCCGGGTCGTTCTGCGTCCATTAATCGGAAGGGAATCGAATTCGGCTGCGTTGGGGAGATGCACCCCGCCCTCGTTTTAGATCTGACGGTGCGGGATAGGGTCGTCGTGTTCGAGCTCGCCGTCGAGCGGCTGAAGAAGGCAGCAGGCGAACGGCGGTCGTTCGTGACCCTTTCACCATTCCCGGCCGTGTCGCGAGACCTCGCCCCGCGTGTAGCGCAGTCGCTGGCTTATTCGACAGTCCGGGAAGCGGTAACTGGAATCGATCTGCTCGACAAGATGGAGCTTACCGATGTATATACGGGTCCGCCCCTACCGGAAGGTGTAAAGAGCTTGACACTGTCATTAGCCTTCCGCGTGCCGGACCGAACGCTTACTGATTCCGAGGTTGAAGAGACGCTCGAACGAATTCGCAAGTCCCTGGCTGAACGCTGCGGCGCAGTTTTCCCCTCATAAGTGAGTATATTGCTGTATGAGCGAAATGGCGGCCACGGGCGAGCCCGAGACGGGTAGCGACGCATATGCCGGCGGCCCGTCCGTCGGCGATGCTGGTTCAAAGCCTGGAGCACCATTTCACCGCTTCCTCATTTCCTCGATTACCGTCCTCGCACTCAGCCTGCGACTCTGGGGCATTACCTGGTCTCTTCCCAATGAAGATCGCCTGTTCACCTATCACCCGGATGAGGGCGTCAACCTGATCAACGGGGTCCTTGAGAACGGAAATCCCGGGCCCCACCTCGATCTCGGCTTCTACAATTACGGAAGCGTGTACTTCTACCTCTGGCAAGGCGCCGTGGCGATCAACTGCAGCTACGGCTTCGTACGGCTCCCGCCAACCGGAGCGCCGACAGATCCATCGCCCAACTCCATCGCCTCGATGATCCTGCTGGGCCGCCTGTTAAGCGCACTTCTGGGCGCACTCTCTGTACCCCTGCTCATCACGCTTGGTACGCGATTATTCGGACGATCGGCCGGGCTTATGGCCGGCGCAACCTTTGCAGTTATGCCGCTCGCCGTGGTTCACTCCCATTTTGCCACGGTCGATGTCACGGCCACATTCTTTGTCTGCCTTGCCCTCGCCGCGGGAGCCCGGCTGTTGGAGTCAGGCCGGTGGGCCGACGTGTTGAGGGCCGGAATCTGCTGTGGAATCGCCGCCGCCACGAAATACACATGCGCACTCGTTGTGCTGGCGCCGGTGATTGCGCTTCTGGGGTCGCATAGAAAGAGTGCGGGTTCATGTTTGGTTCGCGTCGCCTTCCTGACGGCAGCGGCGGCTGCAGGATTCTGTGGGGCGTGTCCGGGCATCATCCTGAACTGGCCCAAATTCTCACACGATTTCCTCTTCGAGCTGCAGAAGTCCGGCGAGGGGATGGGACTGCTGTTCGTCGATACCGGCCCCGGATGGGTGTATCACGTTACGAACTCCCTCCGTTATGGCCTCGGCTTGATGCCGCTGGCCGTCACGATGCTGGCGGTCGTGTATGCATTGGTCAAAGGCACGCGACAGGACTGGTATCTGCTTGCGTTCCTGCTGCCATACTATCTCGTTGTCGGCGCGGCGCAGGTCAAGTTCGCGCGGTACATGATTCCCATTTTCCCGGTGTTTGCGGTCTTGATCGGACGATTGGCCGTCGGGCCGTCGCCGTCACGTCCTGCGCTGCAAAAGCTGAGCGCCGGGTTCGTTTCATTGGCTGTCATCTCTGGTGCGCTCATGTCGCTTAGCTTCGACCGCGCGATGGCCTCTCCGGATGCGCGCGACCGTGCACATGAATGGATGAGAGAAAACCTGCATGACGGTGCGGTGATTGGATTCGCCCGATTGCCGTGGTACGACGTACCACCTCTGGCTCCGGAATTCACGGCGCCTTTTCCCGCACTGCGTCGGGAAGGTGCGGAGCGGCTTACGCGTTTCAAATGTCGCCTGCCGGAGACGAACACTGAGCTGGATAGGTCCATCTTTCGGTTCAATTCTCTTGACGGTGTGGTCGTCTCCGATCTCGCGACCGAGGACTGGGAGCGGCTCGATTATCCTACGTGGAAGAAGTTCAAACCGTATCTAGAGACGAGATTCCGTGCTGAGGAGTTTACGACTATCGTCTGGACCGGTGGGTGGAGCCTGGCCAAGCCGCACTACCTCCCAAACGACATCCTCTACGTCTGCCCTCGGATTACGGTCTACTTGGGCTTCGCCGACCGTATCTAGAGACGAGGTTCCGTGCTGAGGAGTTTACGACCATGGTCTGGACCCGTGGTCTGAGCTTGAATAGACCGACTTACCTCACAAACGACATACTCTACGTTTGTCCGAAGATCACGGTCTACATTTTGAAGCCTGTATGAAGGAGCAAATTTCCAACTTCGCGAACCATCTCGCTGCGGAGCGCGGACTGAGCGATAATACGATTGCCGCGTACACGCGCGATCTCACGGACTTTGCCGACTATTTGGAGATTCGCCATGTGAACCTGGGCGATCTCGGTTCCCATCACGTTGTCGGATACATCGGCACGCTGCGCCACGCGGGGCTCGCGGAATCCAGTGCCTCGCGAAAGCTGTCCGCGATCAAGATGTTTGCCCGATTTCTACTTTCAGAGGGCATTCTTCAAACGGACTTTACGGAGGAGATCGAATCGCGGCGCGCCGAGCGGAAACTGCCCGAGCCGCTCACGATCCCAAGGGTCTCCCGACTGCTGGCCGCGCCGAATGTCCGTCGGCCGCGCGAGCTTCGGGACCGAGCGATGTTCGAGCTTCTTTACTCCAGTGGACTTCGGGTTTCCGAGCTCGTGGGACTGAGAGTAGGGGACCTGGATTTGGTCCATGGATTTGTCCGGTGCGCCGGCAAGGGCGGCAAGGAGCGCATGGTTCCGGCGGGCGAAGTCGCATGCGCCTGGGTGGCGCGACATCTGAAAAGCATGTCAGACCGAGGCAAGCGATCGCAGTTTCTCTTTCCGGGCAGAACGGGAAGACCATTGGTTCGGCAGGAGGTGTGGCGGCTGATCAAGGGACACGCCAAGCGTGCAGGAATTACGCAGAGAGTGACGCCGCATACCCTGCGCCATTCGTTCGCGACGCATCTCCTTCGGCGGGGGGCGGACCTGCGGTCCATCCAGGAAATGCTCGGACATGCCCGCCTGTCGACCACA
>ORMF011226006.1_pt1 | contig 16992 bp, 17 predicted proteins | sample 1779871 | NCBI WGS metagenome assembly ORMF01 (sample SAMEA104232316, study PRJEB22302) | groundwater metagenome | biome: forest; feature: aquifer; material: groundwater | place: USA | collected 2011-08-07 | depth 5.4 m
CGGTCGGTGCTGATGCCGATCTCCGCGCCCAAACCAAACTGATACCCGTCGGTAAAGCGCGTGGAGGCATTCACATAAACCGCTGCTGAGTCCACCGCATGCACAAACCGGTCAGCTGCCTGTTTATTTTTGGTCACAATCGCGTCTGAGTGGGCGGAGCCGTAGCGGCGGATATGGGAAACCGCCTCTTCAAGCGAATCAACCACTTTGACAGACAAGATCAGGTCGAGATACTCCGCGCTCCAGTCTTCTTCCGCCGCCTTATTGATACCAGGCACGATCTTTTGGGTGTTTTCATCGCCCCGCACTTCCACCTTGGCTTCCTTAAGCTGCCGGATAATCACCGGCAGGAATTCCTCCGCAACCGCGCGGTGCACTAAGAGCGTTTCCATGGCATTGCACGTTGCGGGGCGCTGGCATTTCGCATTAAAAGCGATCTTCTGCGCCATCGCCAAATCCGCCTGCTCATCGATGTAAATATGGCAGACGCCTTTGGCGTTCTTGATGACCGGGATACTGGACTCCTCGACAATTTTCCGGATCAAGGCTTCGCCACCGCGGGGAATAATAACATCAATTAAGTCATCCAGCTTGAGCATGGCGTCTACGCCTGCCCGTTCAGCGGTTGGAATGATGCTTATGCACCCTTGCGGAAGCGCGCTTTCTTTAAGCGCCGCCTTTAGCGATTCGCTGATGGCACGGTTTGAGCGGAATGATTCTGCCCCGCCGCGAAGCACAACCGCATTGCCGCTTTTAACGCAAAGCGAGGCGCACTCGCTGGTGACATTCGGGCGCGACTCATAAATAATACCGATTACGCCCAACGGCACGCGCACTTTACAGATTTCAAGCCCATTAGGCCTTTTCCAAGACTTGATCACTTCGCCCACAGGGTCTAGCAGCTGAACAACCGCTTCAATCGAAGTAATCATCTCAGCCAGCCGCTTCTCATTGAGCGTTAAACGATCGATCAGTGCCGCGGATAACCCAGCTGCCTTAGCCTCGCGTACGTCTTCAGCGTTGGCTTGAAGAATGGCAGCTGAATCTGCCTTGATTCTGGCAGCCATGGCGCGCAAAGCGCTGTTTTTTTGTTCAGTGGTTGCGGCAGCTAAAGCCACCGACGCTTCTTTGGCTGCGCGCACCGTTTGAAGGACCTGCTCTTCTAGGTTCATCGTTGCTGTTTTGTTCATCGCTGCCACTCCTTTACCTTTTAAAAGCCCGGCGGCGTGGAGGCACAAACAAAGTGCCTATGGATTCTCCGGAAAGGATTTGCGCAATGACCGAAGGCCGTGCTCCATGCGCGAGAATCATGGGAATTGAGCTATGGCCGACGATCCTGGCTGCTTCAAGTTTTGAGTTCATGCCGCCTTTGGTGGTTTGGCGCTTTGACCCCTGGATAACCGACCGGTGCGCCTGGGCCAGCGATTCAACGCGCTTAACCACCTTGCCATCCTGCAGAAAACCCTCAACATCGGAAAGGATCACCAGCATCTGGGCGTCCACGGCGCAGGCAACCAGCGCTGCTAGGTGGTCGTTGTCGCCAAAAGTAATCTCCTCAATAGAAACGGTGTCATTTTCATTGATGATCGGCACCACTCGCCGATGCAAAAGGGTAAGCAGCGTCTGCTTCGCGTTGCGAAACCGCTCGCGATTGGCAAGGTCTTCTTGCGTCAAGAGAATTTGGGCAACAGCCAGGCCATGGCGGTTGAACGCAACCGTATAAAGGTGCATGAGCTCGCTTTGGCCGATAGCTGCACACGCTTGAAGCTGTGCTAAAGCGGTGGGGCGCTTCGCCAGGCCCAGTTTTGCCATGCCGCAGGCAATGGCTCCGGAGGAAACCAAAAGCGGCTGGCGCCGGGCCTTGGCGCAAGCAGCTATCTGGTCTGCAAGAGCCTGAATGCGCTCCGGCAAAAGCCGCCCGCGGCTGTCGGAAAGCACGCTGCTGCCTACCTTAACAACCAGGCGTTGAATTTGCGGTCTCTCGCTCATTTTACTTTGGCGCTTTCTGCAGCATATCCCACACCGCCCCGAGCATGGCAGGCACCCCTTCTCCCGTTGCGCAAGAAATCGTAAGGATCGGTTCTTTTATCTTTTTTTTCATCTTTTTGATATTGGCGGCAGCATCCGGAAGATCAGCCTTGTTCGCCACAATCAATTGCGGCTTGTCAGCTAAATCTTCATGATAGGCAGACAGTTCATCGTTGACTTGCTTGTAAGCTTCCAGCGGATCTCTTCCATCAACCGCCGCCGCGTCAATCATATGAACCAAAACACGCGTCCGTTCGATATGGCGCAGAAACTGGATGCCCAGACCCTTGCCTTCATGGGCGCCTTCAATCAACCCGGGGATATCGCAGCCAATGAACGACCCGCGTTTGGGCACTTGAACCACGCCCAACACCGGATAGCGCGTGGTAAAAGGATAAGCCCCTACTTTGGGGCGCGCAGTTGAGATGCGCGCCAACAAAGAGGACTTGCCTGCGTTCGGACATCCAATAATGCCCACATCTGCGATGAGTTTCAATTCTAAAATGATCCGGCGCACCTCCCCCGGCTTTCCAGGGGTAGCTTCCTGCTCATCAGGCTGCTCCGCTAAGCGCGTATGATCAACACGCCGGCGGCGTATAAAAGCCCGCCCTGCAGCGGCAACCGTGGCATTGCCCAGGCCGCCGCGGCCTCCCTGCGCAATCAGCACCTGTTCCTTCGGAAGGGACAAATCCCTGAGCACCTGGCCTGTGTCTGCATCATGAATAACCGTTCCGACCGGCACGCGGATAACCAGGGCTTCGCCGCGCTTTCCAGTTTTGTTGTTGCTTCCCCCGTGGCCTCCGTGCGGAGCAGAGAATTCATGCTTGAAATGGAAATCCAGAAGCGTCGCCAAGTTGGTGTCTGCGGTAATAATCACATGAGCACCTTCCCCGCCATTGCCGCCGTCAGGATACGGATAGCGCACATAGGGAGGCTGAGCAAACGCCTGGCAGCCGCGGCCGCCATCACCCGCCTTGATCGTAATTTCCGCACGGTCAACAAACCACATATTTTGGATCCTCTCTGAAAAATAAACTGCACCAGGTGTGCTGGTGCAGCTCAAAAACGAAAAACCGGTTTAAGCTACTTAAACAGCAGCAATAGCGGCTTTAGGCTCGATGCTTACCACTCGTGTTTTTGGAAAACGCACAATCCCGTCGCGCTTGGCAAACAAGGTCCAGTCTCCGCCAGTTCCCACGTACCAGCCGGCTTTGAAAGCCGTACCCTTTTGGCGGACAAGGATGGAGCCTGCCGTCACCCACTCGCCTTCGTAATGCTTGATCCCTAGCCTGCGGCCTTTACTGTCACGGCCGTTTTTTGTCGACCCTGCCCCTGCTTTATGCGCCATCGTTAGCCCTCACGTTTAGACCGGGTCACCGGCTTCTTGGCAAGTGATTTGATTTGCGGCTTAAGAACACTCGTCCTCGGCTTGTGCGGGGCAGCCTTCGGCGCTGCATGAACTGTATGAGCCGGCTGATGCGGTTTGACAGCAGCACTTGACGCTCGCTTAGGTGCATGCTCTTCACCCACCGTAACACCGTTGCACGAGATCGATTTGACCACCAGGCGCGTCAGGCGCTGCCTGTGGCCTCGCGTCTTTCGCCAGTTTTCGCGGCGGCGATAGTGATAAGCAATTGTTTTGTCGCCCAAGCGGTGTTCAATGACCTCGCAAACAACCTTGGCTCCGTCAATATACGGGCGGCCTACTTGCTGCTGCTTGCCGTCATTGGCAAAAAGCACCTGCTCTATCGTGAACTCTTTGCCCGGCGCTGTTTGCAGCCGGTTGATCAAAAGCCGGGTGCCCGGCTCAACTTTCCACTGCGCTCCACCTACTTCAACTACTGCATACATAGCCCTACCCCTTCTTTAACTTTGCGTTGCAACTAGGATGGGAAAACCACGGTTTTTCAGGCTCCATCGGGCAGGAAAATTATGCTTTAGGATACCCAAAAGCAACTGCCACGTCAAGCAGTTAAGCAGAGACCTCTGCCCTGATTTGCTCCAAATGCAGCGCCGGGTCGGAAAGAACAAGGATTTTCGCTTTGGCTTGCTGCTCTAAAGCGGTCAGGCTCTTGCGGTCTTGCTGCAACAGCCTTACCGCCACTTGCGGGTGCACAAAAAGCTCCAAGTTTTTGTGATGCGTGCCTTTTAAGGCTTGCCGCGCTTCGCGGATGGCTTTAATCGCCATAGTAACCACCGACTTAACGCTGCCCCGCCCGCCGCAATAAGGACACGGCTGGTGGCTGACGGTTTCAACCGAACGGCGCATCCGCTGGCGGGTAAGCTCAGCGACGCAAATCTCTGAAAATGAAACCAAATTGGTTTTTGCACGGTCGCGATCCAGCGCATCCTGCAGCACTTTCACCAGCTCGCGCCGGTGGGCAGGAATATCCAAGTCGATAAAGTCGATGACAACGATGCTGCCGATATCCCGCAGCCGCAGCTGCCGGGCCACTTCAACCGCCGCTTCCTTGTCCACCAAAAAAGCGGTCTCTTCCAGGTTTTTGCGGCCGGTAAACTTAGCGGTATTCACGTCGATGGCAACCATGCCCTCTGTGGGTTCGACAACAATGCTGCCTCCCGAGGGCAGCTGCACCTGCTTCTCAAAAAGCAGCTCGATTTGCTCATCCAACCCTTCATGCTCAAACAAAGGCTCTGTGCCCTGGTACCAATCCAAACGCACTTTAACCCCAGGCATGAGTGTTTGCAGAAAACGGCGCAACTCGTGAAACTCAGCCTTTGAATCCACCACTACCCGCTGGGTGTCTTCGGTCAAACTGTCGCGGATGACCCGCTGTGAAAGCTTGTACTCATGGTAGACACAGACCGGTGCTTTGGTCTTGGCTGAAATGCGCTTGAGGTCCTGATAAACGCGCGATAAGTAGCGCACATCGCGCGAAAAATCTTTTTCATTCTTGCCGATGCCCGCTGTCCGGATGATCAGCCCGGCTTCTTCGGAGAAACGCAGCTTCTGAAGGATGTCGCGAAGCCGGGCACGTTCCTGCGGGTCTTCAATACGTTTGGAAACACCGAGCCTTGAATCATTGCACATCAAAACCATCGTGCGGCCAGGCAAGCTGATATGGGTCGTCAGCCGGCAGCCTTTCGTGCCAAAAGGCTCTTTAACCACTTGGACGAGGATTTCCTGGTTTACTTTGACGATGTCTTCGATGCGCGAGCGGTGATGGTGCGGGTTCTTAGCGTGATGCTTTTGGCCTTCGGCAGGCTCGCCCTCTAAAATCGCGTCCTCATCCGCTTTCTGCTCAATGATGTCGGTGACGTAAAGAAACCCGTTTTTCCCCAACCCAATATCAACGAAAGCAGCCCCGATACCTGGGACGATGGAGGCGATCTTTCCTTTATAGATACTGCCCACCATCCGCTCATCGGTTGAGCGCTCGACAAAATACTCTTCCATCCGCTTGTTTTCGGTGGTGGCGACCCGCGTTTCCTGCGGGTCAACGCTGATAAATATCTCTTTAACTGATGCCATTAAAAATCAAACTCCTCCGCCTAAAAATCCGTTCATGACAAGGTGTTTATTATACACATAGTTGCACGATAAATCTTAATCCAAAGAAGAGAACAAGCCCCCCGGCCTTAACTGCAGCATGGCTATCGCTGCTATGGCAGCGGTATCTGCCCGTAAAATTCTTTCCCCCAGCCAAATCCTTATGCCCCCTGCCTGATGCGCAGCGTTTACTTCCTCCCCGGTAAAATCCCCCTCAGGGCCGATAAACAAGGTTATTTCACTCTCCGGCGAAACCTGCTTCAGGGCATCCTCCATAGACAAGCTCTTGTCATCAGCAGCTGCGGCAAAAATAAACTTAAGATTCTTACCGCTGTTTATGGCGCGTTCAAAGGGAGTGGGTTCATCCAGGACAGGAAGCCAGGCGCACCCGCACTGAACAGCTGCCGATTCAATAATACGCCGCCAACGCAACAGGCGGCTGGTGGAAAACCGTTTACCGCTTTCCCGGACCGTAGTTCTTGCTGTCAAAAGCGGAATGATCCGTACGACGCCTAGCTCTGTGGCTTTTTGAAGGATCCACTCAAAATGGTCTTGCTTGATCAAAGATTGTGCCAAAGTGATTTTTAATATCGGCGGCTTTTCAAACCCGCGACTGCTAACAGCAACCGTTATTTCCTGCCTGCCGACTGAGCGGATAGAGCCCTGCAAACGGGAGCCCTTGCCATCCAAACACTCGATCGCTTCCCCTGCCTGAACACGCAACACGCGGCTTAAGTGATGCAGCGCCTCAGGCTCACGAATGAGGAGTGTTTCAGCAGGATTCTCTTGAAAAGCAATCAAAACGCGATGCATATTAAGTCTGCCAGAGAAAAGGAACGATGGTGGAGCAGACGGGGATCGAACCCGTGACCTCGACAATGCGAATGTCGCGCTCTCCCAGCTGAGCTACTGCCCCACGGCCCTTAAAGAGTAAGCACTGTAGCACAGCCGCACGCACAGGGTCAATGATTCACCCCTAGTTAGAGAAAAACAAAGAGGCGGGCTTCCACCCGCCTCTTTGTCAAACACTCACGCTCCTAAAAAGTCAAACTAAGCGCAAGGGGTTCCAGCTGCCCAAACATACGTAAACGGGCTCGCCCCCGCAACAGCTGGCGGATATACCATTTGAATGGTACTACCAACACAAGGCCCTCCCTTTCTGGAGGCTGTGATATCCGCTACAAAACCAACACCCCCTGCAGCACAGACGGTAGGTCCATTAATTACGTAAGTATATTGTGCGTTAGGCGGGTTGTTCGGGTCTTCCACATCGAGATTTCCAAACGCCGGGGCCCCCGCGCCTTGCGTCTCCACACAGAAGCGTTGAATCGCCCCCTTGAGAGCACCCATGGCTAGCGTGGCTTCTGACGTTCTTGCTTTCTCAACCGAACGGAAGTACGCCGGCAATGCCAAAGCTGCCAAGATGGCGATAATGATCACCACCATCAAGAGTTCAAGCAGCGTAAAACCGCTTTCTGCTGTTCGCCGTTTCATTGTGTTCTCCTTTTGTTGCCCTGTGATATATATGATAATAATCGCAAAAACAAATTACCTTTCAAAATGGCAAGCCCTTTCATAATCCCCACGCTTTCTAACCGGTTTGTTTTGCGCCGCCACCCCCTCTCACAATTTTTGGCCCGCTAATTGATCTTTGCATCGGTTGCGATCTTGAATATCGGCATAAAGATGGACAGCACGATAATCATCACCAACCCGCCCATAAAAACAATAGCAATCGGTTCAAAGAGCTTTGTCATCCGGGCTATGAAAGTCTCAGTTAAGTCTTCGTAATACCGCGCGATGCGGATGACCATTTTCGCCAACTCACCGACTTCCTCACCCACTAAAACCATCTGCACCATCATCGGCGGAAAAAGCGCAATTTTAGCCATGGGCTCTGCCAAGGCCTTGCCTTCTTTGACCCCATCGCGGACTTCACCGATCGCTTGGCCGTAAACACGGTTGCTGCAACTCTTAGCCAAAATCTCAAGGCAGGATAACAAAGGAACCCCACTTGCCAATAATGTCCCCAGCCCTTGGGTAAATTCCGCTATTTGCGCATAACCCAGTAAAGTACCCATAAGGGGCAACTTAAGAACAATACGGTCGCGCATCCATTGCCCGGCAACCGTGCGCAGGCTCCTGGTAATAAAAAATCCTCCCAGAATCAGACCAATAAGGATAAGTATGCCGTACTTTTTTACCCCATCGCTGACAGCCAATACAGCCAGGGTCAAAGGCGGCAGCTCAACACTCATCGCCTTAAATATCACTTTGAATTTCGGGATAATAATGTACGCGAAAAAAATAAGGACAAGGATAGAAGCGACGATCAGGAAAGCCGGGTATGTCAGGGCTGTTTCCACTTCGGAACGCAATTTTTTCGCTTTCTCAAAATGGGTCGCCAGTTGCTGCAAGGCCTCAGCCAAATGGCCGCTGGCTTCCCCGGTTTCCACCATGCTCAGCCACAGCGTTGAGAAAATAGCTGGGTGTTTTGCCAAAGAATCGCGAAACGTCCTTCCTGATTCCACGTCGCGCCGCACCTGGTCCAAAACAACCAGTAAACGCCTGCTTTGAATCTGCGCAGAAACCACCTCAAGGCTCTTAAGCAGAGGTACGCCCGCTTCAACGAGGACCGCCAACTGCTGGCAAAGAAGCACCTGGTCTTCCATCCGGATGCCCGTATGCATACGGCGGCCTTTATGGCGCTGCACAGCAACAGATGACCTTGCAGATACTGAAGCGCCTGATTTGATAAGCGAAACCACAAAAAGGCCCCGGTGTTGCAGGATAGAGACAACTTCATCCTCGCCGACAGCTTCAAGATTGCCTGTCTGCACAGCACCGCCGCGGTCTCTGGCTGTATAGGAATATTTTGGCATCATCGGTCCAACAGGACTACACCCTCAAGCTCTTCCAAGCTTGTCAGGCCCGCGCGTACCTTGCGCAAACCATCATCCCACAGCGTCAGCATCCCGGATGCTACTGACAGCTCTTTTAACACATGCGCCGGTGCGCCTTTGGCGATGGCGTCCCGGATCTCCCGGGTAGGAATCATGACTTCGTACACGCCCAACCTGCCCCGGAAGCCGCGGCCGCCGCACTGTTCACAACCCTTGGCGCGATACAGTAAATCTTCAGTGATATGAAACCGGTTCCGGATCTCAGCTAAAGGTTCATACGCCTCTTTGCAACGCTCGCACAATTGCCGAAGCAGACGCTGGGCAACCACCAAGCTGAGGGTAGAAGATAAAAGATACGGCGCAATGCCGATATCCACCAGGCGGCTGACAGCGCTCGGCGCATCATTGGTATGCAGGGTGGTAAACACTAAATGGCCTGTGAGTGAAGCGCGCACGCAAATTTCCGCGGTTTCCTGGTCTCTGGTTTCTCCGACCATGATCACATCCGGGTCCTGGCGCATAAACGCCCGTAGCCCGGCTGCAAACGTCAACCCGATACCAGGCTTTACCTGAACTTGATTGACGTTGCCTAACCGGTATTCGACCGGGTCCTCAATGGTGAGGATATTTTTTGTGGGTGAATTGATCTCGCTCAGCGCCGCGTAAAGAGTTGTCGACTTACCGGAGCCGGTCGGGCCGGTAATGAGCACCAGCCCGTAAGGGTCATGAATGGCCTGCTGAAAAGCCACTAAAGCGCGCTCCTCAAAACCTAAGCGGTTTAAATCAAGCAACGCAGGCGACTTATCCAGAATACGGATGACCACCTTCTCGCCATAGATGGCGGGGATGGTTGAAACACGAAAATCAATGGAGCGGCCTTCCATCATCATGGTAAACGCCCCGTCCTGCGGCAGCCGCTTTTGGGCAATATCCAATTTACAGAGGATCTTGATGCGCGAAATAATCGCTGCGTGAAACTGCCTGGCCGGCGGCGAAATCTCGCGCAAAACACCATCGATGCGATAGCGCAGGCTGATAGCCTCCCGGAAGGGCTCTATATGAATATCGCTTGCTCGCTCTTTAATAGCTTGCCGGACAATAAGATCGACCAGGCGGATGACGGGTGCCTCTTCAGCAGCCTGACGCAAGCGGTCTAAATCCAATAATTCGCTGCTATCTGTTGCGAGCACTTCTTCTTCCGCAGGCAAATCATACGATTTTCCGATGGCATCCTTGAGCAAGGTATCAGACCCGTAAAACTGCTCAATAGCTTCCTCAATATCCGATTTCAGGGTGACCACCGGATTGATTTCGCAGTGTGAAATCCGGCTTAGGCTGTCTAGCATAATCAGGTCGATCGGATTGACACAAGCAACCGTTAGGGAATTCATTGTCCGCGATAAAGGCAGGATCAGGTGCTGGCGGGCGAATTCTTCAGGCACCAGCTTTTCAAGCCCTTCGCCTTTAGGCGCCTTAAGCAGCCCCGAGTTACGGGTGGCAAACGGAATGCCCAGCTGCTTGCTTAAAGCCGTGGCCATATCCAATTCGGTTACCAAATTAAGCTCCACCAGCACTTCGCCGATCCGCTTAGTGGTACCTCGCTGAAGCTCAAGCGCTTTACCAAGCTGCTCCTCGGTAAGTAAGCCGCTCTTTATCAGGATCTCGCCGATTTTTTCTGTTGTTTTAAGTATCGGCATGTGGGTTTGTCATAACCTCTGTTTTTCAAAATTATTGAGCGATTGCTCAATCACTTCCTGGTGGTGCCCTGTTGACTCCTGCTCGCGCGAACCCAGCGGCGAAGCAGTAACGGACGTGGCTAATTGCGCATCCGTAGGTTCGTCCAAGATGCGCGGTGTTATAAAAACAATGAGCTCGCTGGTACTGTTGTTTATTTCAGAATTCTTAAAAGCTTCTCCCAGAAAAGGAATCCCGGAAAGAACTGGGACGCGCTTAAGGGTATTTTCATCTGACCGGTCAATAAGCCCTCCCACGACCAGCGTATCGCCGCTGCGGATCCGTATCAACCCCCTCGAGCTTCGTGTTTTGGGGTCCCGCGGCGTTGCCTGGCCTGAAGGAGCGCTGATCTTTGAGGCGACTGTCTTGGTTACCGTCGGTTCCACTATCATGGTGATGTATCCATCTTCGTTAATCTGCGGGGTAACAACAAGCACAACCCCTGTCGTTGCCCGCTGCGGTTCCGAAGATGATGTTCCCGTGGTTGCCTGGGATGAGCTTTGGAATCCAATGGCTTCATCTGCAGTCAGGCGGATAATGGCGCTTTCGTTATCAAGCGTCAGCACTTTTGGCCGGGCAAGGATTTTTGTATCTGTGTCCGACTGCAGCGCCTGAAGCACTGCACTGGCAGAGCTTGAACCCGCAGTCCCAAAAGTAAGGCTGCCATTAGTAACAGCAATGTTCCCAGCGGTCGGATTGCCTCCAAATCCTAAAATTTGTTTCATGGTGCTGCTGAAAGGGAAACTGGTCGTTCTTGAGGCGGGCACTAATGAGAATAAATCGCCCTCGGACCCAACCCCCCACTCCACTCCTAAATCTTTCAACTTTGAAACAGACGTTTCAATCAGCTCAGCATCCACCATAATCTGGCGCGTGCGGATATCCAAAGTGGCCAACACCGTCTCCAAACGTGGAAAGTTTTCCGGGATATCGGTCAAGATCAAGCGGTTCGTGCGCGAGTCCACTACCACCGAGCCATTGGGCGTCAGCAAGTCTTTAAGCACTTCATCAATACCGATGCCGCCACCTACTCTCTTTTGATCGCCGCTGCCGCCTTCTGAGCCGCTTGAAGAAGCAGAAGATCCCAGTGAACCCAGGGTACTTCCGGCAGTGGATGAGCCGGATGAAGAACTGGAAGATCCGTCGGATAAAGTGCCTTTCTCAAATGGCGTGGATGCGGCAAATTTGGCGGCGGCCTTAGCCAAAGCGCTTTTTGAAACACGCGCGTACTTCAATTGATAAATACGGGTGATGGTGTCCGGCGCCTTTCCCTGGCTGCCGTCAGGCTTAACGATATAAATCTCGCTGCCCGGAAGCCGCTCATACGTCAAGTGGGCGGCGCGAAGAATCTGATCCAGTGCGTCCAAAGCGGTTACATGGTCGAGGTAGAGCGTAATCGGCTGGCTTTCCACTTCGGTGCCGGCGATTAAATTAATCCCTGTCTCTTTAGAGAAAGCCTTAAGCACGTCTTTAAGGTTAGTGTCCTGTAAATCCATAGAAATCCGCATCGGTTCGCCATCGTGATCAGGTGCGCTGGAAGATAAATGAACGTCAGCCTCTGCCTTTGCTGATTTATCGATTGGCGATTCGGCAGAAGCGCCCAAATCGCTCTGACCAGCCTGCTCAGAGGCTGAAATACGCATGCAAGGAGTCAAAATCACCGCTGCTGCTATAGCCAATCGAAATAACTTACCCAACATCCTCACCTCCGTGAATATTGATAGGGCTTTGCTGCCCCAACTTCCCCACCTACAACGACTATGCTAAGTTGAATAATTTTCCCCTCGAATTCTAAGGTTACCCCATCTGCAGCAATCGCGGTGACCGTAGCCCCCTCAACCGCTTCGCCTACCGAATACAGCTTTCCATTAATAACCGCCTGGGGGTTTGACCCTCCCCATATCAGGCCGTTGACCATTAATTCCGGTAATTTTAACACGGGTTTACCCGCTTCTTTGAGGGGCAGCTTCGGTTTCTGTTCAACCGGCTTTGGCTTCGTCGGCAGCAAAGAAACCAAAGGATCACGAAGATTTTGCGCTGTATAGGCATGGATAGCGCCAGACGCCGGAGAAACCGCTTGGGATTCATCTATCTTTTTTACTTTGGCCTCAAAACGATCACGGTAATTGCGTGCTACCTCGGTTAAAGACTTCGGAGTGCTTGTTTCAGGGCTGGGTACAGCCTGGGCAGCAACTACCGGCTTTCCAAAAAAACCCAGCTGCTTAAGTGAACGGGCAAGGATAAGCCCAAAAACAAGCAATAAAATACCCATAATAACCTGCTGACGCTGGACTTTAGCTTTACTCATCATTGCGTTTCAGCTTTCGCTAATAGCGGGGGAAGATAAAATGTGCTTAGCGTCACCTGGATTGACGGTTTTTCGGTATCGTTCCGCAACGATGAAGATGAAACAGCTATCTGGTCTACACGGACGAAGTGCTTGGCATGCTCAAGCTCATCTAAAAACCGCCCAAGCTGATGATACGTAGCGTTGATCTGAAAAATAACAGAAAGGGCTGTAGCCTGGTTACCGGTCTGTGGATTCTGCTGAGAGATGGAGGTTATAGCGATGCCCGCCTTCTGGCCTGCCGCCATTGCTTCACGGACAAGCCAGGAAGGATCTGGCTCGGAAGGCAACTGTGCGTGGTACTGCTCAACTTGATTGATCAGATTGGCAGTATCCTTGCGCGCTTGCTGGTTTGTCTTTTCTTGAACCAGTTGTTGACGAATCAAGCGTACACGATTTTGTTGACTCGCATAAAACTTATTGTAACCGACCAGAGAACCCAGTGCAAGACCAGCCACAAGGCCGATAACGATGGGCTTCATCTTATAGCCTCCCGCTGGATTGCTGCGCGTTTAGCTGAAAAACACGATAAGTCGTATCTTCTTGCTGCACTGCCGGTGTTGCATCTATTTTGCCCAACCGGATGCTCCCAAAGCTCTCCAATAAGCGCGCATTACCCTTCAGGCGCGTTTCAAGCTCTTGAATAGCCGACAGCTCGCGATCACTGCCGCCTAAAAAACAGGCCCCTGAAAGGGACAGGTGCGTGTTGGCGACAGGCCCTTTCGTTCTTCCAGTCAGGTCTAAACGGCTTTCATAGGTCAAACCCGTCAACCATACACCCTCAGGCAGCGCACGGACAATGGCATCCAATTTTTCAGAAACGATGACCGGATGATCTATAGCCTCTTTCAAAAACTTAAGCTGTTCCTTGGCCTGTTGTTGAATAGGCTTAAGCGCGGCTTGATCCATGTGTTCCATGCCGCCGCCGGCAACAGCGCCTTCTGCCTGCAATTGATTAAGTTGGTGTTCGAGCTTTGAAACCTCAGCACCACCTACCATCCAAAATAACGCACTTACCCCCGCACTCACCAATAAAGCGGTAAGCCCCACTTGCGGGTGCTTGGCTAACGCCAAAAAATCAGCCGGATTCAGGTTAACTACGCTCGGCGTGAACACTGAATGGGCCGATGCATCAGCGGCAGCATCCCCCATATGCGCCCGCCGCAGAAAATTAAGCGGAATCAGGTTCGCTTTTCCATTCGCAGCCTTCAACAATCCAACAGCAGGGGCAAAAACCAGCGGAATCTCCCTATCCAGGACCACACCTGAAACCTGATCGCTGCCCGAAACAACCGGACAAGGTAATTGGCCGTTTAAAGCGCGGACGCACCGTAAAACAACCTCCTGCTCGCCAAAACAAGTGACGGTTGTAAACGTTGCGGAAAGGTGCTCCCGTTTAAAGAAATCCATGGAAACCCGCAGCTCACTGAGCAGGCGCTGCGCTTCAGCATCCAGTGCTGAAGCTGTTTCTTCCTTTAAAACCGGCCATTGAATGTCCCGGGTCAAATACGGCACACCTGCTTTTGCGATAATAAGCTGCGCCCTGTCCTGCGCAAGCTCCAGAATACAATCAAACGTGTCTGAAGGGTGCAGCTTGCCTGAAGCAACTAAGCGCGCCAAGGTTTGGCTTAGTGGCTCAACGACAACCACCCGAATCCCAACCGCCGCTAAGATAGACTGAAATCGTGTAAAACTCTCCTTGGGCAGTCCGGCAAAAACCACTTCGGTGCTTGGCGTTGCAGTTTGTGCGCCTTGACGCCCATTGCCTGAAGAAGACGGCATGACATGAAAACAGTCCCACACAAGGCTATCCATCTTAAACGGGACATATTTCCTGGCTTCAAACGCAATGGCTGACTCTAATTCTGCTTTGGGAAGCGTCGGCATTGAAAAATAACGCACCAGCACATCACTGGATGGAATAGAAACAGCCAGCCGGGTAATCTTCAGCTGCGTTGCCTCTAACGCTTGCCGGATGGCTTGGGCCAAACCCGCATCCCCGGGGACATCAACAGGCACGCGGACCGTGCCGGGTATCTTTCCGGTTTGTTCCCAAGCCAGCTCAACTGCATTTGAACGGATAACCAGCGAAGCTGTCGGTTTAGGCTTAAACGAAAAATTCATTCAACACCCCCTAACATGGGATGGGCACAGCAGGAAGCGCACCTGCTGTGCCTTCACCCGAATCGCCAACTGCCGCATTTAAATTCGAATAAGGAGCCCCGCGCAACGTCACTTCGCCGGCAAAACCGTGCGATCGCGTCCCATCGTTCCAGGAAACCGTGTAGCTGACTACATTGTTATCGTCACCTGTAATAAATGGTTCTCCTCCGGGTGGGGCCTTGATGGCTTCATTGCGAAAATTGAAAGTAAGCCCGGTAATTTGCCTTGCCATGACTACTGACTGCGGACAAGCACCCGCTGGTGGGATATTTTTAAAATAAAGCAAATCTCCGCCAACCAAACTGTACTGATCCCAGCGGTAGTTGTTCAGATCTGATGGATCAGACAGATTCGCGCCGGTTCCGGTTGTTGTGCGAACCTGGATCACGTCCCACGTTCCATCTGCATTCGTATCCAACATAACTACACGATCCGCTTGTTCTAAACTCTTTTGAATGTCCATAACAGCCAGCTCTGTTAAAAGCTCATCTGAGGTTGCCCCGGCAGCCCTGCGCAAATCATTCTGAATACGCAGCCGTGAAACATCGATGCTGTAGATGCCTATCGCCACAACAGACATTAATAGCGATGAGATCAACAGTTCTGCCAATGTAAAACCTGCCTGAGAACGCTTAAGCATGGTTGCACCATATTTCATTAGCAAGGACAAGCGCCTACTGAAGTTCCATCCCAACAAACCCGCACTTCAACTTGATAACAATTTACGCCGCAGCCAGGGGCAGGGCTCACCCGCGAGCAGCGCTTTGCTGCAGTAAGCACGGTGCCGCCTGGCGGCAAAGCATCAAAAGGTTCTAAAACCCACGCGGGAGCTCCTGCCCTGACTGGCAAAGAATTAAGGGCGGTCACGTCATCAGCAGCCACCCGATTGCGATATTTTTCAATCGTCTGCACAGCGAGACTGTTTGCCTCAGACAATGCCGCATGATTTTGCACCCCGGTAATGCGGGCCGCGGTTACAAATGCCAGCAGGGTGCCTCCTGCAACAAAGGACGCAATCATCGATGCAGCCAACACTTCAAAGAAGGTAAAACCTGCTTTATGTGAATGGCTCAATCCCGTCATTGCGCCACCCCCGCGGCTTTGCTTGGCGCAAAGCCAAGCAGCGGGGGTGGACGGCATGGTGAAGCAGGAACAAGTGGGTGGACGGGATGTCGCTCCCATCGGGGCGGGGTTGCAGGTGCCACGGGCTTTGTCCGTGGGGCTCCACAGATTCATGGGCATACACCGTTGAGTGGCGTACCGCCGAGAGTCCGGGTATTGTTGATCGACACAGACCAGTTCAAGCAAGGATCGAGACCTGGATTTTGCCTTGTTGCTATCGCTGTAAATCCGTTGCCACCGCCAGCCACAGTAACGCTATAGCCTATTGGCACACCCACGGTTGGATCATCGACATAAATAGAGTTCCAAAAACATTGATCGCCCACCGCAGGCGGGGTACAAGGGCAAGGGTACGGGGCCAATGCAGGATTACCAGGCGTAGCTATCCCAGCATCTGGACTGCAATACCTGTTCCCGTTCATGGTCCAATAGACTTGCTCTCCGGCATAAACAGCCTCAAGCACATCCCGCGCAGCGCGCCAGCGGCTGCGCTCAATAGTCTTTCGATAGGGTATGATCATTAAACCGCCTAAGATTCCAATAATAACCACAACCGTCATAATCTCTTGTAATGTAAAGCCGGCTTCTTTGCGCATCAGTTGCTCGCGGTAACTTGCATGGCCCGCGGTCCACAATTAGGCGCCGGCTGCGGGCACGGCGGCAGGGTAACGTTCACGGCAATACCTCCAACACTCCCTGGTACTGATATTGTCCCTCCCCCTGCCAACCATCTAGGACCAAGAGTCCATAATTGATCTGTTGCCCAAACATAACCCGCCTCGGCAGCATAACGCGCCTTTGTGCGCTCTTGATAAAACTGGGTCCGGCGTGCGACACTCTGCGCCGTAAACAGAGCACCGTAAGCAGCAATCGCGCAGACGATGGCAACGCCTAAGGTCACCCAAATCGCAGAACCTTTTTGATTATTAATGTGTGTTAACATTTATTCACCATTAAGGGCACCGAATAATAAAAAAACCGAACCACTGGTTCGGTAGCTCGGCAATCTCAATTTCCCGCCTTAGGCCTGGTCGGCAGCTCGGCGGTCTCGTGAGACCCGTAGCTTTGCGTCCCCCGCTCACGCGCCCGCCAAACTTCTTGGCGGGTCCGCCCCTTAGGTTTCCCCAGGTGGCGGAAGGTTTGCCCTTTCGCCAGTACACTAATAAACTTTCAGCGAACTTAAG
>ORMF010224460.1_pt1 | contig 16990 bp, 9 predicted proteins | sample 1779871 | NCBI WGS metagenome assembly ORMF01 (sample SAMEA104232316, study PRJEB22302) | groundwater metagenome | biome: forest; feature: aquifer; material: groundwater | place: USA | collected 2011-08-07 | depth 5.4 m
GGTTAGGGTGGGTTTTCATGTTAAACTTTCTTTGTCCCATCATAGGTCACACCTCCTTTTAAAGGAAGGAATCGACCTATGAATCAAAATCATGAGAGCCGACTTCTGCAACAGACCCTTTGGTACCCGGTACCATTCCGGCCATTCCGCATTCCGAAAAATCAAATGTGGTTGGCGGCATTCGAAATAGTCAGCTGTAATTCCTTGTAGTCGAAAGGTTTTTTCAAAATCGCGTGGCCATTCAAAAGGTTGTTCTTGGCAGCGTCTGACACATCGGCGTTCGCTGTAAGAAAGATAATAGGAATGCCCGATGACCCGCTGTGAGCTTCAAGGGAACGGGCGGTTTCTAAACCGCTAAGGCCCGGCATGTTAATGTCGAGGACGATTAGATCGATCCCTTCCTTCTCATCTTCCGCGATCTTAATTGCGTCTTTGCCATTGGCTGCCGTCACATATTCGTATCCCCAAGTATGCAGGAGATGGCCCAGGAATTGAAGAATGGCCGGCTCATCATCCACGAGCAGCACTCTTTTTTTCTTTTCGCCTGACGTCTTTTCCTCAAAAGTTTCTGCCGAGGCCTGTTTGAGCGGCAACTCCACGACAAACGCGGTTCCTTTTCCCGATTCACTTTGGACCGTGATTGTCCCGCCGTGCATCTGGACAATGGCGTAAACAAGGCTGAGCCCCAGACCGGTGCCTTTCCCAGCGGGTTTTGTGGTGAAGAAGGGTTCGAAAATTTTATCCAGGTTATCTTTTAAAATTCCCGGGCCGGTGTCATTAAAAAAAATCTGCACCATGTCCGGGCTGGGAATGACGGCAATCTTGATTTGTTTAAGGGGCTGAGTTTCATCAAAGGCCTGTATGGCATTGATCAGAAGATTGGAAAAGACATGCTGCAATTGGTCGCCGTCCGCTTCAAGCACGGGGCTATGTTCGGGATATTCTTTAATGAGATGAATTTCTTCGTTGTGAAGCTCGATAGGCATTCCGGCAAGGGTGCGCTCGAGCAGTTCGCAAAGATCAACCGGTTTAAATTTTGGCTTGTCCCATCTTGCGTATGTAAGAAGATTACGCACGATTTTCTGACATCGCTCGGCCTGCCGGTCAACAACCTCCAGGTGGCTTTTCATCTCCGCGGTGACTTCCGAGCGCATTAAAAGTTTCATGTATCCGCCCATCGTAACAAGGGGAGTATTGAGTTCATGGACAATGCCGGCCACCACGCGTCCTACCGAAGCCAATTTCTCGGACTGAATGAGCTGGGCCTGGGTTTCTTTCAATTGCCCGAAGGTTACTTCAAGTTCATGATGCCTGCGTTCCGCATTGGCTTTACCGGACTCAAGGGACCAGACTAGTAATCCGGCGCAAATGGAGAAGAGGATCCCCATGGCAAGGACAAGATTGCTAACAAATGTACGGTCTATCGGATCTTGAGAATTGAAATAATGATCCCAGGCAAGGCAGCTGAAAAGGAGGCAGACAAAGAATATGATTACGGACAAACGGAGCTTGCTTTCGCTTGCAGATTTTTTTCTTGGCTGGGTGCTCATAAGGCTTTATTTCTCCTGGTGTCTAAAGATAGCACCTTTACATGGAAAAAGGCTTACCAAATCATCTGCTTCCATCAGTGCCCAGGGCAAGTTCCGTTCCAATGCATCGGCATTGGGACCCCTACCGCAGCGCGCTCCTCTCACTCATCTCCGGCGTTATTTGGCCGATACTCTTGGCAAGTCCCAATGGGGCAGGCATCTTTATGGATAAGCTTTCAACCCTAAGGAGATTCGCATGAAAATAAGGCATTTCCTCCCATTCCTTCTATTAACCTGCATTCCTTTTGCTTCCGCGGATATCTATATGAAGACCAAGGCCATCGGCGGCCTCGGAGCGAGCGAGTCCTGGACCAGCGGCAAGAAACAGCGCATGGTCAGCAGTTCACCCATTGCGGCCGGCACTTTAGGCGATTTGATCAACATTACTCGCGCGGACCTGGGCTTAAAGTGGGAAATCAGCGAGAAATTGAGAATGTATCAGGAGACACCTATCCCGATTGAGTACACGCCGGAAGACGCGGCCTTGACGCCTGAAGAGCAGGCCCAGCTCAGTGAATTCGATAAGGGGCTAGATGACGCCGGTAAAGCTCAGCAGGACGACCGGTGTTCGAAGGTGATAAAAAGCGCGCAGGCGCGAAGCTTCGCCGGCATGTCGGCGCACAGTTATCGCGGAGACTGCCCGAATCCGGAAGGCGGGGCCGCCGCCACGGTCTGGGTCGCGGATCCGGGCCAGCCAAAGGCTGAAGCGATCAAAAAAGAAATGGATGCTTTTGAAAAAGCCAATGCTGAATCCATGTATTCAAAATACCCGCCCGCAGAACGCGAACGGACGATGAAGTTGATGGAGATGATGGGCCTGGCAATGTCTCAAGGTCTGATGGGGATGCCCAATGCAAAAAATCTGCCCCAGAATCTGGTCCTGGCCATGGAGACCTCCGGCATGAACCCGTCCGGCGCGGCCCAAACCAGCATGTTTTTCGAAATTATTCAGGCCGAGATCGTAAAAGGTGATGCAAGCCGCTTCGAACTCCCGAAAGACTTCACCAAAGTTGACAATCTGAACCAGGCAGTGAGCGAGAACATGATGAATCAATTTTCAACGGGTGAAGGCAAATTTTCCGACGTGCTGGCCGGATTTGATCAATTTGCTAAGGAGCAGGGAATTGACACCGGCGAAGGTCTGACCGCGGAAGAGAAAGGCGCTGTAGACGACATGGGGCAATCCGCCGCGCAGTTTGTGAAAGGCCAGATGCAAAGTCAAGGTGCCTGGACCGGGGCGCAGCCTGGGGGACAAGATGACGAAGGCGAGACCGGATCCACGCAGCAGGCTATTCAGGCCGCGCTTGAGCCTGAAGACCCGACGGAATTGCCCCTGGAAGAATGGCAGCGCAATTTATACACGCAGCCGCGTCCCGCGCCTCCGATTCAGGAATCCGCGCCGCAAGCCGGCGCCCCCATTGCGGTGCAGGCCCAGCAGGTTCAGCCGCCTGTCCGCCGCGTGAATTCGCAGCAACAGCCGCAGGGCCAGCAGGGTACGCAGCAGACACTTGCGCAAGTGCAGGGTATTTTAAATTCCGTGCAGGGCATCGCCTCTCAATTCGGCGGCGGCGGTTTCCAGGGCGGCGACCTTAGCGGCTATCAGCTTCCCGACGGTTATCAGGAAGAGAGCAGCGATTATACAGACCAAAATAGTGACGATGGATATGATGAAGAAGAGGAATACGAAGAAGAATAATAGAATCGTTCAGCAAAATGCCGGTCCGTCCTAGCTAACCTTCCAACCCACCCCTTTTTGCCTTTTTTCCCTCCTGGGACTGATTCAATAATCTCTTGACATGAGACTAAATCTCATTAGAATTTAGTCCCAACTGAGATTGAATCTCATCGATTGCCGGCCGCTGCCGCGTGAAGGAGGGAACCATGCACAAGCAAAAAGAAACTTTGGAATTATATAAAAGATTGCTGGAGCGCAAGGGCTACAAATATACGCACGAGCGCGAATGTATTTATGACGAAGTCCAGAGAATTGAGCGGCACTTCAATGCGGACAGCCTTTACGAGCGCTTCAAAAAACGCGGGGCGCGCGTAGCGCGGGCCACGGTTTACCGGAATCTGCCGCTGCTGCTTGAAGCCGGAGTCATCCAGAAATCCGCAGGGGAAGGCAAGCGGGACTTTTACGAAAAGACAGGCAGCAAGGGGCATCATGACCATATGGTTTGTCTCGGCTGCAAAGGAATCATCGAGTTTCATAGCGATGAACTCGAACATATTCAGGAAAAACTTTCTAAGGAATACAAATTCAAATTGGTTTTTCATGACCACCGGCTTTTCGGTTATTGCGAGAAGTGCCAGCCCCAGGAAGTCTAAGTGAATAAATCCGGCAGTCCGGCGCCGCAAGCCGCATTAAATTCAAAGCGCGTCTTACGTTCCGAGGAAATTTTTCTTACTGAGCGGGAAGTCATTATTGTGCACGGAGTATCACAGTACCGGCTGCAAATAACTAAGGCCGGCAAGTTGATTCTCAACAAATAGGAGCTCTGTAAATGTTTCAGTCATTCATTGTTGTTCTGCGGGAAGGAATTGAAGCTTTTTTAATCGTCGCGATTACTATTGCGTACCTGCGTAAGACCGGCCAGCCCCACCTGCTCCACGCGGTGTATTGGGGAATTGCCGGCTCGGTCGCAACCAGTGCCGGACTTGCGTATTGGCTCTGGACGCATGAGGGTGCGAACCAGCCTTTGTGGGAAGGTATCCTCGGCTCAATCACCGCAATTCTCGTCGCGACCCTGGTCGTTCATATGTGGAAAGTCGGACCACAATTCAAGCAGGACATGGAAAACCAGCTTGCGCGCGCCACGAAACAGGCCAAGTCTTCAGCCTCTTTTTTAGGCATTTTTTTATTCACGATTGTCATGATCAGCCGTGAGGGTATGGAAATGATGCTGCTGCTGTTTCAGATTCAGGACCCGCGCCTGCTGCAGGGGATTGCGCTGGGCGTGCTGGGCGCGATGGTGATCGCACTGCTGTGGGAACAATTCGGCTACCGCATTAATATGCGTACCTTTTTTCAGATTACCTCTGTTTTCCTGCTGCTCTTTACGATTCAGATCGCAGGGCATGCCTTTCATGAATTCACCGAAGCCGGCATCTTTCCGAACAGCGAAGCGCTCCACGAAGCCAGCGAAGCTTTTTCCAGCAGCGGCGTTTTCGGCAAACTGTATTCAAACGTCGTTTTTGCCGGCTGCGGGCTATGGCTGATCGCCAGCTGGATATTCGAAATCTTTTCAAAGCGCAGAGAATTACGCGCGAGTTAATTTTAAAACTAACGTAACCGCCAGGGAAAATTGGACATCCTTTGATTACCCAGCCAAAGTCTTCAATGATCCAGAATGAAAGGTGTCCAATCATGTTTAGGAAATTTTTAAGTCTTTGGCTGATTTGCGCAGTTTCCATCTCCAATTTAAATATTCCTGCGGCGCTGGCAGAGGCGGATGTCCAGCATGAAGAAGTGGTCGTGACCGGGACGGGATACGATGCCGGCCCTTTTATGCCCGAGTATTCCGGCGCCCAGATTTATTCCGGCAAAAAAACTTCCTCTCATTCACTCGCAAAGCTGCCTGCAATGCAGCCCGACCAGTACCGCCAGGCATTTACGCAGATCCCAGGCCTGCTGATTTCCGAAGTGGCTGTGCCCAGCATCGTGAACCTGAGCTACCGCGGGCTGAATGACCCGCATGAATCCAACGGTCTGCTGGTCATGAAGGATGGCCTGCCGGTGCTTTCCGATTGGCATGGTTATCCGACCCTCTATTATTCGCCGCCGCTTGAAGCGGTGGAGCGCGTGGAATTTATCCGCGGCGGCTCCTCGCTGCTTTACGGCCCGCAGCCCGGACCGGCCCTGAATTATGTGACTTACGACCCGCCGGCGGAAAAATTCGTGGGCGAAACCAAGCACACTTTCGGTTCCAACAGTATGTACTCCACATTTAATTCACTGGGCGGCACGTACGGCCCCGTGGGTTATTACGGTTACTATCACCACCGCCAGGCCGACGGCGAACGGGACAATTCCGATTACGCAGTGCACAGCGGCAATTTTAAAACCGTGCTTAAGGCCGGCGAAACTTCCAAGCTCACGGCGAATTTCGATGCCTACGATTCCGAAAGCGGGGAAGCCGGCCGCCTGACTTACGCGCAGTGGGCTGCGGACCCTGAGCAAACCACGCGTGTGGCCGACCGGCTTTGGATTGACCGTTACACTGGGAGCCTCACGTACGAACAGGAAATTACCGGCAGCGGCCTGCTTACGATTAAACCGTGGGTCGGTTATCAGGACCGGCTCAGCCGGCGCCAGACTGCGGATGGCGCGTTCACGAACAATTTGGACCGCCAGGAGTTCACCTATACCGGCGTGGACAACCGCATGCGCTGGCTTTGGGATTTATTCGGCAAGGAGCAGGTCCTTACCGGAGGTTTTTTGTTTTATCATTCGGATGCGCCGCGCAACCGGCGCCGCGGTCTTGAGCGCGAATCCAATGACGGCGTGGAAATTTTCAGCATGGACCGCAGCACGGATTACTGGGCGCTCTTTGCCGAACAGCTCTTTAAATGGTGGCGCCTGAGCATTGTCCCTGCGTTCCGTCTGGAATTGATTTCGCTTAAAGCCGAAGAAGAATTCAATAGCGGCGTGACGCGGCCTTTGATTGACGAGGATTTCATGTCCGCGGTACCGCTTTTTGGTTTGGGCGTGGGGCTCGACCTTGGCAAACGTAACGAACTTTATTTCAACGTGTCGCAGGGTTATCAGCCTAAAGAGTATGACGATCTGGTGAATCCGACCAGCAATACCCAGCGGGCGCCTCAAAACTTAGATGAATCCAAGACTTGGAATTACGAGGTCGGTTTCCGGGGCACCCCCGCCACCTGGTTCAGTTATGACACCAGTCTCTTCTTTATTGATTACGATAATTACATTGAAAGCCAGAACATCGGCGGCGGCAATGTGGAGCGCTCCAATTCCGGCCATGCGCAGTTCGGCGGCTGGGAAGCCGCGGCTCAAGCGGACGTGATCGGATTTTGGGATGATGTGCGCCAGAGCAAAGTCGGTGAAACGATCGGTTCGTTCGGACCGTTCGGCAATATCCAATTGCTGGACGCGAAATTCACGGGCGGCGTCAATGACGGCAACGAACCGGCCTACTCTCCCGAATACCTCGTGAAGTGGGGTCTGACTTATCATCTGAAAAAATGGTTTAAAGCCACGCTCTCCAGTGTTTTTGCGGCCGATCACTACTGGCAGGACTCTAACGCCGCGGGCGCTGTGGGCATCCGCGAAGTCACGGCCTACAAGGTCTGGGACCTGGCGCTGGAAGCCTACCTGTACAAAGACATCCTGAGCATTTTTGGCGGGGCCAGCAATTTGTTTGATGAAACCTATTTTTCCCGTGTGCGGTCTGACGGCATTGAGCCTGCGAACGGCCGCGATATTTACGGCGGGTTCAGGGTCAAATTCGCAGTCGCGTAGCGAGAAATCAGGCTGCGGAAGAAATTAAATAATCTTAGGAGGATTGTTTATGGATGCGCTCTATTTTTTTAAGGAAGGCGGACCGATTATGTGGCCGCTGCTCCTGGCTTCAATCACGGCCTTGACGGTCGTGATTGAGCGGATATTTTTCATGCTCGGTGAAATGCGGAGCAGGGATCCCAAGGCCGTGGAGAAAATGCTTTTCAAGGCCAAGATCGGTGAAACGGCAAAGGCGCTTGAAATCGGCAAGGCCTCGCGCGACTGCGTTGCCAAAGTGCTGGTTGCCGGTCTCGAACACGAGGATGAAGAATCGCTGTCGGATGTGCTGATGCACACGGCCAGCCAGGAATTGAAGCGCTATGAGCGCGGCCTTGTGGTGCTCGATACCATTATTACCCTGGCCCCGCTTTTAGGATTGCTGGGTACGGTCACCGGCATGATTCATGCCTTCGGCCTTCTGGGCGATCAGGAATTAGGCTCACCCATGGCGATCACAGGCGGCATTGCGGAGGCCCTGATTGCGACGGCTTTCGGATTGGGCATCGCGATCACCGCGCTGATTCCTTTCAACGGACTGAATGCGCTTTTTGAAAAAACAAGGCACCGCGTTGAGAGCGCCGCCACCCGCCTTGAACTTATGACCAGAAAGATCAAGACCTATGAGAATAACCAATACGTACGCTAAGCGAAAAGCGCGGATCGAAATTGTCCCGCTGATCGACATTATTTTCTTTTTGATGGCCACTTTTGTCATGGTCTCTCTGTCCATGATTAAAAATGAAGGCGTGCCGGTCAATCTTCCCGCTGCCTCTACGGCCATGCCGCAGGAAAGAAGCAGCGGTCTTACCGTGAGCGTGACAAAAAGCGGCGAAATTTATCTGGATAAACAGCTTGTGAGCGAAGACCAATTGAAAATGCAATTGAGTTTATGGAAAGCGCAAGAAAAGGACCCGCGCATTTTCATCCATGGTGACGAAGAGACGTCATTTAAAAACATGATGTTTGTGATGGATACAATCCGGGGCCTGGGCATTACCAAAGTGGCCATGCAGACCCGGCCCGGATCCGCGAAAAACGAAAACCTATGATGACCATGCCTGCTGTGCGCGAAAGAACCGTTTATGCGGTGAAGGAATGGAGCGCGCCTGAACCGGAAAAGAACTGGATGCCGGTCAGTTTTCTGCTCGCAGGCGCGCTGCATGTCTTTATCCTTCTGGGCGGATTCTACGGATTCATCGCGTTTCCGGAATACGGTCTGAAGGGTTCCGCGGCCAGCATGGAAATTTACATGGTGGCGGCCCTTCCTGATCATGCGAAAAATCAATCCGTGATTTCGGAAAATGAGGAATCTGGGGCGGAGCCTCTGGCGGCGTTGAAGTCCGCGAAAGGTAAAATGGCGCAGAAATCCGAAGTCAGAGGGGACGGCAGTTCTGCGCAGCCGGGCCAGAGCGTCACGACTCTCTTTGCCCGCGGCTCAAGCGAAACCGACGGCAAAGCGGGCAAATATCAAAATTCTCCTCCGCAATATCCCTTTGTGGCTGAGCGCAACGGCTGGGAGGGCGTGGTCTTGCTGAAGGCGCTGATTGAAAGAGAAGGCAAGCCGGCAAAGGTTGAGATTGAAAAAAGTTCGGGCCACCGCGTGCTTGATGAGGCGGCCCTAAAGGCCGTGAAAAATTGGCAGTTTACCGCCGGCCATATCGGCGGGATGAAGGTATCTTCTTGGATCAAAATTCCGGTCCGGTTTGAGCTTCAAAAGTCTGCGTAGCGTTGATAGCCTATTATTTTTGAAGACCAGCCCCATGGCGACGATTTAATCGAAATACGGCCGTAAAGCTTGTGGCTTAACACCGTTCCATTCTCCCTCGTCTTTTTTTACACTCCGTAAGAACTCGCCATGTTATGTAAAAAAACGGCCCTGCCCTTGACAGCCTTCCTTTGATCGGGTAAGCATTCCTGTAGGTTATGTATGAATTGTAAGGCTTGATGAACATCAGTTCTTTGAGACGTAAGCTTAACTGAAAAAGGCAAACTGCTCGAAAGGGTAGGACGCAAAGCCACGGTCCCTGAAATCGGGGAAGCCGGGCTGCCAGCAAGCGAATAAGCAGGTGTAATAAGCACCGAGCCGAGAACGAGAGCGGCAAGTCTCTCCTAAAAACTTTTCAACAACTTTTATCCACGTAGCGTCCCGCTGGTCTCCCTCCAAGTTTCCTTTTCAAGTTGAGTTGATTTACGGATCCGGAATTCCGATTCCGGACCGCATTCGCTGAAAAGGGGACTTCAAAATGAATTCCACTCACCCGAAACAATTCGCAATCGAAATAAACCGGCTCACAGCTTTTGCAACGATCGTGCTTTTCGCGTTCAGCATGATTGTGCCGGCCCAAGTCCGCGCCGCCGAACTTTTGACGCCGGAAGAGACGGCTTTATCCACTCCGACAATCACACTGGAACAGTCAGAGGAGACGACCACGACTTCAACGACATCGTTGGAATCCAGCGCATGGTCGCCGTGGGGCTCGCCGCTCAGCACTGTGACGGACACAACGGCAGCTCTGGAAACCAGCACCACAACCGGGCGTTCATTTTATGTCTCTCAAACGGGCGCGGATACGGCAGGCGGCGATCAAACCGCGCCGTGGAAATCGCTGAAATATGCCGTGGCTCAGCTTCGGGCGGGCGATACGCTTTATATCAATGAGGGCGTTTATTCAGAAAATGTTTTTCTAAATCAGTCCGGACGTTCGGATGCATGGATCACGGTTAAAGGCATCGGCAACGTCGTGATCGGCAATGATTCGGCCAGCCTGCTGGGCAGCGCGGCCTTTGAAACGAACGGGATGGATTTCTGGCGGTTTGAAAATCTGTCCGTGCTCAAGATGCGCGCGGCCCTTGAAATTAACGGCAGCAGCGATTCGATCGTCGTTGACGGCCTCCGTACGGAAGGCAGCCGCTTTGCCATCCGCATGACCGGCGCGAGCAATATCACCGTGCGCAACGCGGTCGCGGCAAACAGCAAAAACGCATTCAAGGTCGCCAACAGCCGCAACCTGCTGTTTGAGTACATTGAAACTTACGGCGCCAAAGATATCTATGACGGAATGAGTGAAACCTATCTCAACGGCGACGGTTTCATCATGGAACTTGACGTTACGAATGTCACCATCCGGAACGTTCTTTCCCATGATAACTGGGACGCGGGTTTTGATATCAAGGCCAGCAATGTCTTGATCGAAAACTGCGTTTCTTACGGAAACAAGAACAACTATAAATTTTGGGGCCAGAACATCGTTCTGCGCAATTCGCTGAGTCATCACGCGAAGCGCCAGCCCCGTCCGGACGGCAGCACCGTTGAAGGCCACGGCGTTACCATTGAATCCGGCACGTCCAAAATCGTTAACGTTACATTTTCCGATAACGAGCATTTTGACGTGCGCGTTTACGCAGCCGGCACTTTGCAGCTGATCAACAGTATCGTCGCGCGGCATGCCTCAACGGGCTGGCAGTTCAAGAGCGATGGCATTTTTACGTCCGAGAACGTGCTTTGGTATGAAGAAGGCAAAACAGGCCCCTCCGGCTTCCAGAAGTCACCCACGGACCTCTGGGGCGATCCCAAGTTTGTGAATTGGCTGGGCAATGATTATCACCTGCAAAGCGGAAGCCCGGCCATTGATGCCTCGCTTCAGACTGCCGTCGCGGGCCGTGATTTAGACGGCAAAACGCGCACCAGCGGTGACCGCGCAGATCTTGGCGCGTTTGAATTCCAATCCACCAGCACGGATCCGACTCCTGATCCGGATCCGACGCCTGTTCCGGAACCAGAACCGCAGCCGGAACCCACTCCTGCACCGGCAACAACTCCTTTCATCGGAGTTGCCGAGGGACAGAGCGTGAAGGGCATCATTTATGTCCAGCCGAACACGGCGATTATCACAGCCAAAATCAAAGAAGTGAAATATTACATCGACGGCGGTCTGAAATATAAGACCAGCCAGTCGCCGTTTATCATGAACGGTTCAAAAGGTTATGATACGGCGCGTTTGAAAGACGGTCCGCACACGATTAAGGCAACGTATTTACTTGCGGACGGCACGCTGCATGAATTTACGATCAATTTCAAGATCGCAAACAAGACCACGACTACTGAGCCGGCTCCCGCTCCTTCTCCGGAACCGACGCCTGAACCGACTCCGCAGCCGGAACCTACTCCGGAACCGACACCTGAGCCGACTCCGGAGCCAACCCCTGAACCTACACCTGAACCCACACCGGATCCGACACCGACCACGGCCGTATTGACGGGTGTCACGGAAGGCAGCACGGTCAATGGCACGGTGACGATTGCGCCGTCGACGGATTATTCTGCCTATACTTCAATTGCGCGCGTTGAGTATTTCTTAAACGGCAGCAAGATAACACACACCAGCACAGCGCCGTATACTTGGAATCTCAATACGACCAAGCAACAGAACGGTACTTACACGGTGGTTAGCATCATCACGCTGAAAGACGGAACGCAGCAAGCGTTCTCCGTGAGTTTTTCGATTTTGAACTGAGTTTCCACCCCGGTTGTTCCTGTCCGCTCCCTTCCGGGGGCGGGCAGGGACGGCCACTATGTCTCGGTACCTCTGCAGCCTACCCGGCAAAATAGGGTAGGCTGTGGTTTTTTGTTTAAAGATTTTCCGGACCTGCCTGTCGCCATTTCCAAGTCCTTCACATAACTTGTTTAATCACAATCAGTTAAGGTATGCCTTCCAGGGGTCTGCAGCCTTAACTTTCTCTCCGCGCTCGGTTGATAGAATTTGCTTTATATGCGAAACTTTATAAAGCGTTAATAAATCTTGTAACCAAACAGAGTTACAACCAATCCAGAAGGATCAAAATGCAGGAATTTTGTGTCCCTGTTTGATTGCTCGAGCGAGGTCTATGCGATTTAGCTTCTCTCCGAAAAAAGTACTTCTGAAAAGCGTGGCGCTTGGGGTCGTACTCTGCTTTGTCACGACGAGTTTATCCGTGCCCTCCGCGGCCGCAAATCCTCAGGATGCCGCCGTGCCGCCATTTTCATTGGAGGCCTTCAGTGTGCCTGCGCAAATGGGCGCCATTCAGAACCGCAAACAAGCCGCGCCGGCCGCGCCCTTTATCGCGCTGATCCAAGACGCCCATGCCGTGCGCGAGGCCCAGCAAAACATCCAAAATATCATCGGGCATTTATCCGCGGCTTATGGCGTGAATCTCGTCTTTCTGGAAGGCGGGTCCGGCAAAATGGACGCTGCCTTGCTCCAGGCTTTCCCGGACGAAAACCTAAAACGCAAAGTTCTGGAAGGATATCTTGAGCGCGCCGAAATCGCGGGCCCGCAAATGGCCGCGGCCCTGTTGGACCCGCAGCTCGAATTTTACGGCATCGAGGATTGGAAGCTGTATGAATCAAATTTTGCGGCCTATCACCACGCCGTCCGGCTGCAGCCGGAAATCGCCAAAAAATTACAGGCCCTCCGCAACCTCCTAAATCAAGAAAATGAGAAAGTTAATGCGCCGCTGCGAAATTTTCATGAAAAGGCCCGCGGCCTGCAGGAAGAAAGCGCGACGCTGTACGAATTCGTTCAATTCGTAACAAATAGGGGACAGGTCTTAAGACCTGTCCCTTCTCTTTTAAAGGACAGTCGATATCCCTCGCTCGCGGCCCTGTCGAAAGCCGCGCGCAAGGAAGAAAGCGGGCACGATTTGGACGCCGCTTTGCGCGGGCTCGCCGATCAATTCCGCAAAGACAATGCCGGCCGTTTAACCGCGGAACAAGAAAAAAGATTTAATGCCCGGCACCAGGAATTTGTTTCCGGCCAGATTGAGCCCGGCGCTTTTTTGCATGCCCTGCAGGCGCTGGCCCAGGAAGCCGGCCTTCCGCTGGCGCTGAGCGCCGAAATGCAGGAGCTCGCGCAGATTACCGGGTCGCTCGCTTCGGTCCGGGGCACCAAACTGGCGCTTGAGCTCGAAAGCTTTATTGCGGAGACCGAAAGCCGGCTTGCGCAAACACAGGAAGAAAAGGTTTGGCTGAAAAAATCCTGGCAGCTTTCACGGCTCGGCAAACTGGCCAAGCTTGAATTGGCGCGCACGGACTTGGATGAATACTACAAAGCGGCTGAAGGCCATCTCGCGCTGATGGGAGAGGAACGTGAACTTTTAAGTCCGGCCGTGGAATATTACCGGCTTGTGCTTGAGCGCGATGACGCGCTGTACCGCAATTTTAAAAAACAGCTGCTTGAATCCGGCCGCGACCGCGCCGCGGTTCTGGCCGGCGGATTCCACACCGAGGGTTTTACCAAACGGCTCGAAGCTGATGGATTTTCCTGGGCCGTGATCACGCCGCAAATGAGTTCGGTGGAGGGCAGCGAACACTATGCCGCCGTTATGCGCGGCGAAATTTCGTTCAGAAAATCCATTCATACAACGATCTACGATGCCTTCATGCGTGAAGTTAGCGCCGAGTTGGCCGCCGGCCTGAACGGACCGGGCCTGCGCCGTTCCCTAAAACTCTGGCGCGAGGAAATTATCCGGCGCACAGCCGCGGCAGGGGACGCCGCAAAAAGCAAAGCTTACACGCGCTACATCGACCCGCTCTTTCATGTCTATCAGGAAAAATTCGGCGGCGCGCCGGAACTTTCAGACGAAGAGTTCCTGAAGGTGATGAAAGCTGAGCTTGAAAAAGAACGCGACGCATCGCTTGCCGCCCGCTGGCAGAAATTTGAGGCGCGGCTCAACAATTTTAAGGCCGGTCTGCAGAGTTTGGCCGCCGAAGGCCGCGTCGAAAGCAAATCGGTTCTTTCTTTGTGGGAACAATCCGCCCGGCCCGCGGCTTTTGCGGTGCCCGTGCCTTTTTTAACCATGGATCCTTTAGGTGAAGCGGTCCTTGCCCGTTCGGAACTGCGCGGCCAATGGAACATGGTGACCTATCTCGCAGGGCAGGCAAAAATCATCGATGAAATTACTGTTGCCGTGAGGCAAGCGCAAGATGCTGCTTCGATGGCGGAGCTCGCAGCCGCAGCCGCGAAGAAAGCCGCAGAACGCGCCGAAGCCTTGCTCGCCCAAGCCAAAGGCGAACCCGCTCTCCGCTCCGAAGTGCGATCCGTTACTCCGCCGCAATGGGTAAAAGAGCGCATCATTGACGTGGATGCTTCGAAGATCAAAAATAAACTGGGTTATTTGATCAAAGTATGGAACGAAGCTGATGATGCCAACCGCAGATGGCTGCTGTCACGCGAGGTGTATAACGAACACATCGTGAAAAAATTTCCCTCCGCTGATGCCCGGTGGCTTATGTACTTGCTGCTGGATGATGATTTCACCTTTGCAACGCAGATCGTAGAATTAATCGTCTTCTATAAATTTTCCGGAGACAGAAAATGGGTCGGAACCAGGGGCGAGAAGGGCTACAGAAAAATTTCTCCAAAATTTCTTATGGCCCATTTGTTGAATCCAGAATTGTCTTTAACTTCAGCAGAGCCGCCAAAATTATCGCGCTCCGGTAGTTTTGACCGCGCCCAGGCTTTCCGCCGCAAGAGAATGGCGCTTCTAACGCTGTTTGCCCGGGCGATCGATCAAGGGTGGGAAAATGGCCCAGAGAGACAAGCCCCTTATCCCCGGCGTGTTTTCTATCATGGAGTAGAGCTGGCCAAGCCCGAAATGCAGCGCTGGCAGAGTGATTTCGAAAATATTTTCAGGGAAAAATATGAGAAGGAATTCTTATCCAATCCTAGAGGAATTCTGGGCAGTGAAAGAAAGTTTACCTATCTTGAAATTGTAATTCTTGAATTCGTCCGACTGCAATGGAATAAACTTTTGAACGGGGAAACCAAAACCGCGCCCGGCACAAGTACGCCTGCCACAAGTGATTATGCCTGGCTTAAGACCAACCTTTTTCTTGTGCTTTATCATTCAGGCGATCAGGGTTTTGTTCTTCAAAGGCAGATCGAGAGCTACATATCCCAGCTCTTTGATCAATATGGTCCAAACAAAACACGCTCCGAAGTGCGGGCGTTTAATCGTAGGCTTTTAAACGCGGGGTTTAAGTCCGTCTGGAAAGGGCAGGATGTTCATGTCCACGGGATTTTGCCGGATCCGAGGAAAGTCCGAAATTATATTGCCGCATTGAATGTATCGCCTAAAGCCGTGGCGTCTGTTTTTAAGATTTATGTGCCGGAGCTTCGCCTGGATCTCAGCCGCGGAATCAAATACCGAATCAAGACAGAATCCGAATTGCCGGCTGAGAGCGTGGAGCTTCTGCGTGCCGCACGGTCTCCGGCGGGGCAGCCTTTATTTGAACTCGCCGAATTAAGATCCGAGGCGGATTATGCCGCGGCCGCAAAAGAACTCAATATCGATGCCAATGCCTTTTTTGACACCATGGTCCTAAGCAACAGCCTCGTTTTTGTTTCCGATTTGGTTGGTCCGCATACGAATTCGATAAAACAATGGACCGCGGATGCTGAAAAGGAATTTTACAGCCGCTCAGACGCGGCGGGGGATCAGGACTGGCAGAATGAATTGGCTAAAATCGGCGCGCGCCGGTTTGACGATAGCGGGATCATTTACTTTATGGAAAAATATCCTGCGCTTGGAGCGATGGATGATCTTATGCGCGCATTGCTCGCGGTTCGCAGCCCGGAATTTACCGCACGCGCGCTTGAGGCACTGGATCAAAACGTTATTCCGTATCTTCGGAGCATTGATGATCCCGGGCTGCAGGCTTATCTGGCAGCTCTCCCAAAAGCTGAGGATTGGCTCGCTTACCAGACTATGACCCTGCTGGATGAGGAGCAATATGAGGCCCGCGTTAGGGCTTTTGCGGCCATTGCGCCGGTGGGTGCTTTGGCGGAAAGACTGGCTTTGTACGGTCCGCATCTCCGCTTCTCGCATATAGACTTTGATAAAGACGACCTCCTTGGAATCCGGTTGATTGTCAGCGAGACCCGGCTATTTAATTTTCTGGAAGAGCTTTTCAAAACAGGTGATCCGCAGGAAAAGCGCCGCTATGCAGCAGCTCTTGTCGGCGGTCTTATGGTCTGGCCCGGTGAGCGTAAGGAGTATGTCCCCGATTTTCTCGAGCCGTTGGTGCTGCAGCCTTTGCGCGCAAAAGGGGTGGCAGAACCTGAAAAAATCATTGCCGAGGCCATTCGGCTTACCCTGGGGCAAGATGCAGTGGATGCGTTTTATGTGAATCCTAAGAGCCTGCTGCCCGATTTTTTGGCTTATCGTGGCGGCGCATACAGTTATGCATCTGTCGATATAATTGCAAAACATAACCAGAATGGGAGTCCGCTCACGCTTTGGAATCTCATTACCGGAGAAGTTCCTAACAACTATTATTCTCATCCCTATTATCATGGACACTCAGGGGGGAGGTGGGATGACAAACCGGACAAAGTGCAAAATATGCCGCGCCAAATTTTTGCTGCCTTGGCGCAGCATGTGGGAGCAATACCGGCTGAAGCGCCTGCCGTACCGGATGCCGCAGGTCTTAACGATGAAGAAATTGAGCGCGCACGATACCGTAAAATATTTTTTGATGCCGTTCACGCCACAGCTGACCCCGACATAAATGTACGCACGGCGGCACGTGCGACGCTGACGGCTTTGGAACAGCATGGGACCTATTCTTACGGTAAAAGGGTTTCAGTCATGGACATTGTGGTAGAAGGCGCTTACCCCCTTGCCGCAGGCCTTTCGAAATCCCCCCAGTTTAAATTTTCAAAAGATGGAGCCAGCGACATCATCGCGACCGCCCGCTCCGAAGTGCGGGCGTTTAATCTTGGGCTTTTAAACGCGGGGTTTAAGTCCGTCTGGAAAGGACAGGATGTTCATATCCGCGGGATTTCGCCGGAGCCGAGACAAGTCCGAAATTATATTGCCGCATTGAATGTATCGCCTA
>ORMF011850155.1_pt1 | contig 16990 bp, 18 predicted proteins | sample 1779871 | NCBI WGS metagenome assembly ORMF01 (sample SAMEA104232316, study PRJEB22302) | groundwater metagenome | biome: forest; feature: aquifer; material: groundwater | place: USA | collected 2011-08-07 | depth 5.4 m
TACCGCGCATACCAAAAGAAAAATGGCTTGCCCGTCGAAGCAAGCCCGAAAATTAGAAAATCATCGGTGCCCTACGGTGTCAAAATACATCATTCAACCGATACCGTTTCGGTGTCATAGTTAAATCATTTGACACGTTCACATAGCGGGTGGTTTTTTGATTAATTATCGGGAATTGCCTAGGATTCTCAGAATCCACAGGAATAGATTGACGACATCGAGGTAGAGGCTTACACAAACATCTACCGCATTGTCGAGTGTCGCGGGGATTTCACTCGCGCGATACATATCAAAACCGATGTAGAGAGCGAAGAGGCCGGCGGCCAGGTAGTGAATCAGTTTGAATTCCATTAGCGCCGGCACAAAGAACGAGATGATGAGTATGACGAGCAAGGCAGTTAGGGCGCCAAACAGAGCGCCACCAATCGACCGGTAGAAATTTGGAAACATCAACCCAGTGAGTCCCATCACGCCGGTTACCCCGCCGGTGAGCATAGCGGCTTCGGACACGAGTCCGGGCTTGGCTAGCTCATAATGACCTAGTACCGGCCCGAGGATGGCGCCGAATGGGATTACTACTAGGTTGTATCCCAGGAATGATACGAAGGCCGAATCGCTGGTGCTAAGCAAGATGCCGAGCAACGGCAGACCAAAGCCGACCAAGAGGTGTTCCCATAGCCCCGGCTTCCAGTTTACGGTCATCTCGGAGACGAAATAAGTAGCTCCAAATCCCCAGGTAAGGATGAGACCCATAACCAGATAAAAGGCATTTCTCGACATCTCATCGGCCCCGGAGCGATCATAGACATCCGACTTCATCATCGCCTTTCCCCTTATTAAGAACCAACCGTTCCCGCACCCCACATTGTCAAGAACTGTATGCAATATAACAAAAAGATATTTAACTGTCAATAACTCAATTGGGAGGAGGATTAATAATGTTTAGATCGTCATTGCGAGCCTCTTGGCGTGGCCCTGCCTGCCGGCACCTGCCTGCCGGTAGGCAGGGGCAGGAATCTTACCTTGATGGTTGCTAAAGATCATAAAGACATTTGCAATCAACTATTAAACAGTTAAAAAGACCCGCTGTGTGGGCGGGTCTTGGTTGGAAGTTTATTACACTTGACTTCCCTTGAGTCGACTTAAGAGCTCTTCTTCTGTGAGCTTTTCTTCTTCTTTCAGCGGGTATTTCATCAGAACCTCATCTTTGATTTCGGGAAAACTTTTGATGAGATCTTCAATGCATTCTCGGCTTTCATCAAGCGCGAGAAGCTTCCAAGCGGCTTCTTTTCTGATTTCGATCGGCAGTTTGTCGGCGTGTCCCACGACATGCTCCAGATTGGAAACAGAAAAATCACTTTTCAAGAACTTGCTCCAGGCCAGCTCGGTCAAGTTTGGATAAGCTTCAGCGATCTCGGTGATAGCCGAGCAGTTCAGGGGCTCTTTTTCAAGCAACCCTTTGGCGATCGCTTCTCGCCTCTGAGAATGGATAAGTTTGTGGTTAAAACCTCCAAGATTGCTGATGAGTCTGGCGATATCATCAGGGGCGTTTTGATGGAAATCGAGGTAGCCACTGGTTGTGAGTTCGTGCCAAGCCCAGTCGACTACTCGTTCATTGTTGACCGTAAGCAACAGCGATACTGCACTAACCCAATTTGGTTTTCCATATTCAGTATCACGGGTCTTTTTCGCGTCCGATTCCTTCCTTAGTCTAGAGAGTATCGTCTCGATGAGCGTAGGATCAAATTCGGCAAGTCGGCCGATATCGTTAAGATAGCACGACGCTTCCGGTTTTTTACCCAGCGCGCAGAGAACAACGCGCTTCTGAGTGGCCTCGCCAGCTTCTGTCATGTCAGCCAGAAGGCGCACGCATTCGGAGAGACTAAGTTTTGGTAGCAAGCTCTTTTCAACCCGCTCACGCATTCCCGGACAACAAGCATAGATCGTAGTCAGATATTCCTTGGGCAGACCGAAGAGCAGGAAGCCGAGCCTGCCATTAAATAGCAGTAATTTATTTTTCTCGAGCTTGGTCCAAGATCCGCTGAGGAGCTTGTCGCCGATCAAATTGCGTGCCTTGATACTCAAGTCACGATGGCGCTCGAGAATGTCCTGAAGTTCAGCGGCTGTGAGATCGGTCCTCTCGAAAATTCTTTCGACGATTTGATCGGTAATCACGGTGGAGTTCCAGCAATGACCGAGGGCTCCTGTCGAATTTTTCCAAGTGCATCGATCAATTTTCAGTAGCACGACGCGTTGTCTCAAATCCGGACAATGCCGGTTGATAGTCGCAATCGGCTCCGGGTTGTGACTGGCGAAATCCGCCAAGTCCAGGAACCACCTGCCGATTTCGTTTTTCAGTTCCGGATATTTATCGACGGATTGGAAAAGATGGTTAAGCTTGTCGTGGGGATTAACATACATGGACATCTCATCTTCTCTGAGATAAGCGCTCTTGGCTTTTTCCCAAATCACCCGAAGAACTGGTTCGCGATCTTTCATCGTTACCATTAAATCAACCAGCTTATTGAAGGAGGTCGCATTTCTTTTGAGGAATTCAGCCACCAAAATGTCCCGTTCTTCGTTCGTCGTCCCAGTCATTTTCTGTCCCCTTATCAAAGAGCCTTGATCCGGAGATGCATCTCCGACATCTAGACCATACTATTATTTATCCCATAAAATGTCAACCCACACACTGGTTATAAAAATTTTCGGATACGCCACTTCCGAAGTTTGTGGACTTGACTGCACGACCTAGTAGATTTATAATAAATCACAAGTTTGGCTTCAGACTTTTGAAAGGGTCGGCAATGCTAAAAGACGCGGCCTGTTTGGTGGCCTCCATCGCGGTGTTCTTCCTTTATATATGGTTGCTGTGCTTGGTCTCGGCCATGGTAACTGAAATTCTGGATATTGGCCCCAGCACTATTTGCAAATGGCTCATAGCTGATTATGGAATCTCTCTGCGAGTCCTTGGTTTATTAGTGATTAATGCGGTCTGGACTGCTTGCGTCTTCGCTTTCGGGATACGGACAGGAGTCGATTTTTGGATGAAGTTTACAAATAAAAACTGCGCCTAAAAAAATTCCCTCGAGTTACCTCGGGGGATTTAATTTTATAAAGTAGTTCGCATCATGGACAGACGCGAGCGCTTATATATAGGAAGACGGCTTCGCGGAGAGTGATTTGGTTTTGCTGGGCGACAAGCTCGCACACCGTGGCCTCGCGTGTCCAATACATTCTATGTCCTTCGGGGTTGCCATTTTCGGCATTGTGAAGATCGCATTTATTTCGCCAACCGCATGGGCAAAGTCGGAAATGCAGATAGCCCCCTATTTGTTCGAATCCGTGTCCGGTGAAACATTCGCTGGCTTCTTCGCGCGCCGGATGGGATTTGTCGCAAACCTCGCAATGATGTCCGGCATTAAAAAATTCCATTGCCCGCCTCCTAAAAAATCCGACCCCCAAAACAGCTCTTGATAGTATACCACGCTTTGTTTACTTTTGCAATAAGTTTCTTATCAATGATGTTGTCATCCTGAGGTAATCCGAAGGATCTCGAGAGATTCCTCGGTTGCACTCAGAACGACGGGGCGATTGTTTTTACGCCCACCGACGGATTTGTAATGAAGGTGTAAAAAAATCCCGTCATACGATAACGGGATTTAATTTAAGACAATGATTTGAGGCGGTGACCAAGCGCGGGTTTTTTGACAAGACAGAAAAAACGACAATACGGTTTTTTGCTTCTTGGCGCGGTAATCATCGCCTCGTAGCATTTATCGTGTCGTCCCCCGCCTTCGATGGGAAAGCTGATGATTATATCCCCCTTCAGAAATTTCTTGGCCAACCCAACTAGTTTGGGCGTTGTGTACGGCAAGTATGTATAAGTCAGGGTGGCACACACCAGACTTCGAAGCAAATCCCGGCATTCGCGGCGCAGGGGTAATTTATTGATATCTTCTTGCCACGATTCTAAATATAACTTTATGACGGGTTGGTCATCGGATATCACCAGCGAGACGATCTTGGTTTCCTTGTCAAAACTAACTTTCGTTTCCAAGCGTAGAGCATCCACGACATCTATCGTCTCAACGCCAAATCCCAGATGTCTTCCGCGGATCATTGCCATGCTCAAATTATATAAATTCATACTGCCCCCGTTTTTGCGCAGGCTTTTCAATAACCCCTCACGCTCGCTACCCATATTTTCTTCCTAAAAGGACTGATAACAACTTATCATAGACTAATTATATTTACAAACAAAAAATCCCGTCATACGATAACGGGATTTTTTTAAATATATTTTATTTCGACCGATCCCTCACAGACCAGCGATCAAATATATTTTACTATACCGAGATTAGCCCTTATGGCTTATCTCTTCGTCGAGCTTAGCGATCCAGCGAGCCGCGGCGTCTCTTCCCCCGAGTCCAAAAGCCAAGCCTCCGGCGAGGGCCAGCATCGCGATGATGCCGGTGATAACGGTATTTATTATGGAGACAGCAATATTAAGTTGCACTGCCGCCGTAAGAAAACCAAATATCATTATGACCCACCAGGATGCCGCACCTAAAAACTTTGCGGCATGAAGCCGGGCGCCCAGAACCGATACGACTACCAAGCCTTTGACGAAATTGGCGACTATGACTGCCGCGATCAGAATAAAGGCGGCAATCAGGACATTCGGAATATAGAGCAAAACATCGCCCAAAAATCCCGAAAGCGCCGCAAATCCTAAAATGTCTGAGGCTGTGAGAAAGAACGCGACGAGCATAAACCAGTACACTATCCGTCCGAGGAAATGTCCGGAGTTTAGTTCGATTCGCGCGCGTTCCAGATAGGCCTCGACGCCAAGGCGCGCGAGAAGCGCATCGACTTTCAGATAATAAACGAGGCGCTCCACCAATCTCTCGAGTCCGGCCGCGACGATAAGTCCTACGATTAAAACGACGATAGCGCCGATAAGCGAAGGCAGGAAACTCGCGACGACCTGCCAAAGATTTTGGAGTGAACCGACTAATACATCAACCCAATCTTGTACGAGCATAAATTTTCAAAAAACTATTACTTGTTAATGGCACTTCTCGACCTTTTACGGCGAGAACCAGTCCCGCCTATGCGCGAGATTGATCTCGGAAAGCCATATACTTGCATTATAACATTCGCAGTTAGTCAAGTTTGGCGGTAAGTTGTGAATAACTAAAAGATCCTCGTGAAGAGGATCGTAATTTTATAATTCAAGACGGTAAACATTTGTATCGCGTTTCTCAAAGCCGAGTTCGGTGAGTTGTGTGCCGTCGAAATCATTTGGAGTGAAGACATTCAGCTCCTCGGCGTGAAACAGCATCGCGGCGGCGAGTAGCTCTCCCGGGATCGCCTCGCCTAAAGCATTCGAAAAAGATCGGCTGTCTACAAATGCTTTGCGGCCCATAAGAGTCCGAATGCTATGGACTATTTGCTTACCCGTAGTAATCGAACTGTGAGCTGAATAGCCAAAGCTCCAAATTGGCGGCTTGCCTTTTGGCACAGGGATGCGAAACGAGGATACATCCTGCGGAGCAAATCCCAATTTCTGATATAAACTATTGGCGGCTACGCGATCCGGACTGCTGGTGAGATCAATGTAGCTGGCACTCCAGTCTCTGGCTTGTCGCTCTAGATCTGCCATCAGGACACGGCTGAGTCCCCTGCCTTGGGTAGCTGGGGCGACCACTACATCATCGACATAAGCGATCCGGTGACTGAGGTGCCAACGATTGATGTGGATGCTCGCCATGCCAACCAATAGCCCATTTTGAAAAATCGCGGAGATATAAAAATTTTCTTGCGCGATAGTCCGACGGATATCTTCTTCGGTAACACCCCGTTTTTTTCCGCTTGTGAGATGCTCGATGAGTGCTCCCATCGCCGAAATATTTTCCGGAGTTACATGATGACGAGAAAATCGGTCGAGAATAAACCCGTCGCCTAGATCGCGCATTCGCCCATTCCTTTCAAAAGAACCTTACTCATTATATTTACCTCAAAATAAATTTGCAAATTTTGAATGTTCGCATTACCTGCTCGCCGGCAGGTTCGCGATTATTCTCCTAGATATTTTCATAATGTCTAAACTCACAAAGCCGTAGGGGATTCGCGAGAGCCTCTGCGGTCGGGCAACTCATTGCTACGACATCCATTCGCCACCCGGATTTTTCACGGATTAGTTCCGGATGAGTAGCGGCGTAATACTCGGATATTTTTCTGAACTTTTTGATTTTCGCCGGCGTCATATTATCTTCGGGGATGAGATCAGATTTGACATGTGCAACTAAAAATTTTACTTCAACGAAGACCAAGATTTTGTCCGGCGATATAGCCACGATATCAATCTCGCCAAATTTCTGCCGATAGTTGCACTCCACCATTTTGTACCGCCGATCTGTTAAATATTGTGCGACAGATTGCTCACCCAATTGTCCGGTTAAATAATTATTCATATTTTTGATTGCTGATTATCACGATCGATGTTTACCGTTAAACATCCAAAAAGTGTAAAACAAATGTTTAACGTTAAACACTCGCTTTTTAAAATAACCGGGTTCCGGCATGAAACCTACATTTTTTCACTTTTTGTGTTTTTCAGTGTTTGCCGTTAAACATTATATTTATGTTTTTAGAGTGTTTGACGGCAAACATTCATTCTTGGTTTACAGATAATTCTACGCTTGTTTAATCGGCAAATCAATCGGCAATTCCAGTAAATACTGATTTTTTTCATCATAAATATGCACTTGAATCGGCAATTGGGGATAATATCGATTGCCGATTCGATACTTATCACGATCGATGTTTACCGTTAAACATCCAAAAAGTGTAAAACAAATGTTTAACGTTAAACACTCGCTTTTTAAAATAACCGGGTTCCGGCATGAAACCTACATTTTTTCACTTTTTGTGTTTTTGAGTGTTTGCCGTTAAACATTTTTAGTCAAAAGTCGAAAAAGCGTAGGTTTCATGCCGGAACCCGGTTATCAAATTTGACATAAGTTATATAAGTAGTTATTAATGTAATCGGCAATTTAAAATTTTCGAGTAATTGCCGATTGAATTTCCAGAATTGCCGATTCAGATTGATTGCCATGCATCATTGCCGATTTGACGATCTAGTCCACTCACCTATTGCCGATTCCTACCCTTGATGTTTTGAATTACGAAACTCTCTACTCTGCCATGAATCACAAAACTCGCTACTCTGTCATCCAAACGGATTCCCAGCCGATTTGGCCCGGCCTACCGGCAAGCAGGCCCGCCTGCCGATAGGCAGGCCTGCCCGACCGGTAGGCGGGGATCCAGTCCCTACTAAAAAGATAAGGAATCCATAATTATTAGTGACTGGCAGTAGAGTGGGGGAGTCGTAAATTGCTAAAAGCGATACGAGCTTTGCGGGGGATGGGGGAATAAAAACCCCCCGCGTGATTGGTGGGGGAGTTATGAGCTATTTCGTCCGAGATGGAGGACTTGACTTCTAATGTTCTGAAACGATTCGATGGCGATGAAATTTTCCAGAACCGCGGTAAATACTTCATGCGCCCGGGATTTTATTTCTACTGTTTCGCTCATTGCGTAAAGTGCGTTAACGCATTTGACGATTGTTGAGGTGGGGAGATTGGTGAGGGCTTCTTCAAATCCGAGGCTGACGATTTTTATAAAAAGCGGTTGGATAATCTCTTGGCGAGTGATTAGATCTTCCTTTCCGGTGATCAGGTTTCTCGTGAGTGAGTTGGCGATAAGGACGGCAAACGGTCTGAACTTCTCTCTGGCTTGGATCCAGTAATACTGAACTTGCCGCGATAGGCAATCGCCACGCGCGCTGTCGAGCATCTCGATGCGTCCGAGTATGCGCACCAGATCGTCATCGTCGTCCTCGTTTGACTCAGCGGATTTTTTCAAAACTTTTATAGTCGCAAGATATTCTATGATGATGTCCAGTCGCGCATGCGCGTCGATTTTTATCGGGTGCCGGTCTCGAGGCGGGATGAGATCCCGGATCTCCGATAAGATTTTCGTTATTTCGGAGATATGGCCGTAATCAAGTGAGTCAAAAAATAATTCGAATATGTGAGGCGAGTAATTGCTAAATCCTAGAGCAGGGAAGTATCCGTTTAGCCAGCGCGAGATTCTTGTTCTTTCGACCTCATTCTCGATGCCGAAGGCGAAAGTTTCGGACATTATCATTAGGAGAACTTGTTCGAACGGCGCGAATCTCTTACGCCGTTCGAGGTTTCTTTCCTCGGGCGCAGAGTCGCCGTTCATTTTTTGAATCTCCTCAAAATTTTTGTGGAACTAACTCGAGCTTACCGCATCTACGGTGATATGTGAAGTAGGTGAGTGGCGCGCTAAAATAAATCCCCCGCCGATTTGGAAATCGTCGGGGGATGGACTTGTTGTTACTTTTTCTTAGCGACCAGCGTCCAAGCGAGGACGCGGTCATTGTCCATTTCCTGGCCGGATCCGAGTGGTGTGCAGCCAGGGCTATTCAGAGCCACGAGCATCGTAGATTCGAGATGTTCGCGGTCGCTTTTCGAAGTTGTGGTCTCGCAATAACAAAAACTTAGTCGATACGTGCAATCTGCTTTTTCAGACACTGCGTAACGTAGAGTGAGAAGTATGGCAGAAGTTTTGAAGGAGATCGCGACTGTCGGCTCGCCGACATTGTTTTTTGGGTCCTTCATGAAATCGTTGACGGCCTGCCTCAGCTCGGCAAGTTTTGAGGTGGAGCCAATTACGAAAGCCTTGAAGCCGTAATGCTTCACGGTGTCGCTTGCCACCGGATCTTTGTCTTCGACTTTTTGTTCATCAGATTTTTCGTCTAGGGCCGGTTCTTGAACGGGCGACTCATCTTCGTCCGCTGGTTCGGCAACCGGTTCGACGGCGGGCTCTGCGGTCGGTGTTGGATCATCATCGGCACGAGTCAGAAGCGCGCCACCCGTCACAGAGAGGATAGAGAAGGCAACCATTAGCATCACCATTGCCCAGTACTGTTTCGGCGTGATACCCATCGCTTTCTCCTTTCAAGAAAAGCGACCAACTGGAATGGAAACGAACTAAATTTAGAATAAAGCAGTTTAGTAAAAAAAACAAGCCCTCAACCTGAAACTTCAGATTGAGGGTTGTTAGGATTAGTCCATCAACGCCCGCGCCTCGGCGAGCGTGAGGTCGAGCGCCTCGGCGATCTCCTCGATCGTCGATTCGCTGACCTTGATACGGTGGGGAGAAATTATTGCGGGGCCCAATCCCCGCTCCGCCTCCGCGATATCGCGGAAGCGGAGTCCGCGGTAGACGGTGTGCTGGGCCGCCACCTCCACTCCGGCCTCCACACACCTTTCTGCCTCCGATCGGTCATCGTCATAGCGGGTCATTGTCTTCACCTTTCGAAAAGGGTTTCCGCCTTCACTCGGTCGACGAAAGCACATGCTTCGCTCGCCGAATGAAGGTTGGTGAGTAGCGCCACTTCGCCAACCTTCAGTTCAGTGAAGGTGATCTCCATTAGGAGTTTAGCGAAATGGTTCAGCTCGCGCTTCAGGGCGAATGCCACTTTTTTGGACATCGCCTCGCTGGCGTCGCTTCCGTCTACGACCACTATTACTTGCGGCCGTGCCGCACCCACGAGCATGCACTTGTAAAACCGAATGCACACTCGGCCGGAGTCCGTCGTGACGGCAATTTCCGCCACCCACCGATTCCAGAGGATTTTGTAATCGGTTTCCGTGTATGTGGTCTCCGACGAAGATCGTCGGAATAGGGCAAAAATTGCGCGCAGAAACTTCATTTTCGTATCCTTAAATGAGATAAAACTTGCCTATTCGTACTATTTATAGTATAACAAATTTATAATACTTTGTCAATACTTCCCTCAATTCTCTATTTAAAGTAATATATAAATAAATATTCGCGCCCGTAGCTCAGTGGTAGAGCAATGATCTTATAAGTCATGGGTCCCTGGTTCGATCCCAGGCGGGCGCACCAGAGAGGAAAATTGCGCGCTTAGCTCAATGGTAGAGCGACTCGCTTACACCGAGTAGGTTGGGGGTTCGATCCCCTCAGCGCGCACTATTGACACTAAAGAGGTGATATGATATAATATAATACAGTGGAGATCAATGAGATCTCACCTTTATTGACTCGAAATGAAGTGAGGTGGCGGAATGACTACCCAGAGGAAGATTCATCACCTATTGCAGTCAGGTGGTGAGGGGGCAAGCTTTCGATACTTCCCGGAGCTTCGTGTCCCCCTTGATCTTACGAGACCCATTCTCGTGACAGAAAAGGTTGACGGTAGCACTATGCAGTCGACGCGAGGTGAGCCATGGAAGCGTTTCGATCGGTTCTCGAAGGGAGATCCTGGGAAGAGGTTGGCGATCGAGGATGAGCGATACGAGCTTCGCCTTTGCAAGCCAGAAGACCCAAGTGTGAAGTGGTATCTAGCGAGCTTCGACGCCTACCGGGAAAAGTTCGAAGAGTTCGCGAAGCGTTTCCCCGATCACTGGATCTATTTCGAATCGTTGAACGGGAAGATTGGCGCTCGTTACAAGGGCCTCACTCCCACCGTGAGAGTTTTCGATGTCAACATGGACGGTAAGTTTCTCCCGTTTCTAGGGGCGGCCAGGATGGCTCTCGAGGTTGGTTTGCCGGTCGTGGCACATCGTTGGGAGGTCTTTGGCGCTCTCGACAACCTCCTCAGTATTCTGGCCAACGACTTCTCGAGAGATTGTGGATTCTCCGAGCACAAGCTTGAGGGGTGGGTGCTGAGACAATGGGTGAATCTGGACGAGGTCGTCGTCAAAGTGAGAGTGGAGGACTTGAAAAAAATCGCGCGCTAAAGATGCAAGGCGTGAGGCGTCAAGGGTGTAATCCCTTCGACGCCTCTTTATATTTACACCACCAACAGCTTCAAATTGAAAGGCTTAATCAGATTATAAAAATCATCTTGTTCCAGGACTTCTTTTTCGAGTAAACTTTTGGCAATGGTGTCGAGGACTTTACGGCGAGCCGATACGATTTTTTGCGCCGCTCGATAGGCTTGGCCGATAAACCCCGAGACTTCGGCATCGATTTCTTTAGCAACGGATTCGGAATAGTTTCGCTCATGTGTGATCTCCCGACCGAGGAATATCATTTCTTGGGCTTTGCCAAAAGTCATGGGACCAAGTTTTTCGCTCATGCCATAGCGGGTCACGAGCGCTCTCGCCAAGTCGGATGCCTTCTGCAGATCGCTCGAAGCACCAGTTGACATTTCTCCAAAAACTGATTGCTCCGCCACATAACCGCCCATCATCATCGCGATGTCGGCCAAGAATTGTGATCGGGTCCGCAAGCGACTTTCTTCTAGAGGCAATTTGAGTGTATATCCACCGGCCTGTCCGCGCGAGACTATCGAAACCTTATGGACCGGATCGGAATTCTTGAGGCTCGCGGCGACAAGTGCGTGGCCGGCCTCGTGGTAGGCGGTAATCTCCCGCTCGCGGGCCGAGATAACCCTATTTTTTCTTTCGGGGCCGAGCATAACTTTTTCAATGGAATTATAAAGATTTTCTTGGTTGATGGTGCGGTGATTTTGGCGTGCCGCTGAGATGGCGGCCTCATTTATAAGGTTCGCGAGATCGGCACCCGAGAATCCGGGAGTGCGCACGGCAATCTTTCTTAAATCAACCTCTTTTTCGAGTGGCTTATTGTGAGCATGGATTTTGAGAATAGCCTCGCGGTCGGAGATATCCGGCAAGTCCAGCACCACTCGCCTATCAAATCTTCCGGGGCGAAGCAGGGCGGCGTCGAGCACATCTGGCCGATTGGTCGCGGCCAAGACTATCACTCGCGTATCGCGGTCAAAACCATCCATTTCGACAAGAATCTGGTTCAGGGTTTGCTCGCGCTCATCGTGTCCACCGCCCACGCCAGTTCCGCGTTCGCGTCCCACCGCGTCAATCTCGTCTATAAATAAAATCGATGGCGCCGCCTTTTTGGCCGTTTCAAAAGCGTCGCGGGTGCGGGCGGCACCAACGCCAACAAACATTTCTACGAACTCCGAGGCCGAGATGTGAAAGAAGGGGACGCCGCTCTCACCCGCGACTGCGCGCGCGAGCAGGGTTTTTCCAGTCCCCGGATGACCCATCAAGAGCACTCCGCGGGGGATGCGCGCGCCCATATCCAAGAATTTTTTAGGGTTTTTCAAGAAATCCACGACTTCCTCCAGCTCCTGTTTAGCTTCCTTTAGACCCGCGACATCCTTGAAAGTGACTTTATTTTTATACGAAGCAAAGAGTCGTAGATTGGCCTTACCAAACGAAAAGGCTTGGCTGGCGCCACCCTTGGCTTGGCGGATAACTGTCCAAAAAATGGCGACAATGACGATGATCGGCAAAAGGGTGGGGATTAGGATGCCGGCCCAAAAACGAAAACCCGACTCGTCTTGAATTTCTATGGAAATATCCTGGAGCAAGCGGGTATCAACGGCAAAATTGCGCAAGGTCTCGGAAAAACTTGACTCGACTTCCTTCCGTGCCGTCGCTTTACCACCATCCTTGAGTTCGATTCGAAGGGTGTCGCCATTGACTATGACTTTTGTCACCTGCCCGGCATTTATTTTAGCTACCAACTGATTGATAGAAAATTCTTTTGGCGCCTCGCCGACATCGATTGCAAATGAAAAAATAATTGAAACAAAGAGCAGAGTAGTGACCGCCCAAAAAATATGTTTGTAGATGTTATTCATGTCGGTAAAATTATTATTTTATATAAGTAAATTATACAATATTATAGTATATCCGGAAAAGTCTAGATATGTAAACTTCAAATTATTAAAGTGTCGCACAATATCAGTATGATATAATCTAAAGATGGAACTCAAGAAATTAATAAAAGACTATTTAGACTATTTAGAAGTTGAAAAAAACCGTTCCCCCAAAACGCGTGAAAATTATGAGCGCTATCTGAATAATTTTTTGGCAAAAACCAAAGCGAGCTCTCTAGGAGACTTGTCTCTGGAAAATATTAAAAACTTTCGCCTCGCCCTCGCCCGCGCCTTGACGCCGGCCGGCACTCCGCTCAAAAAATCGACGCAGGCTTATCATGTGATCGCCATCCGCAATTTTTTAAAGTATCTCATCAAGCAAAATTATAATGTTGTTTCGCCGGATAAGATCGAGTTGCCGCGCATTGCCGAACGGCAGATCGAGATCATAGAATATTCCGAACTCGAACGGCTTCTCGGGGCTGTTTCTGGAAACGACTTGCGCACTCTTCGGGATCGCGCCATTCTTGAAATGCTTTTCTCGACCGGTCTGCGTGTTTCGGAGCTGTGCGCGCTCGATCGCTATATTGATTTGGCGAACGGCGAGATCACGGTGCGCGGAAAAGGGGATAAGTTGCGCATAGTTTTTGTTGCTGATCGCGCCAAGCGCGCCATCAAGGACTATTTGGGTAGTCGTGGTGACACCGACGCAGCCTTGTTTATCAGTTTGACTAAAGCTAAAAATCCTAAGATTATCGGGCGGATTATTCCGCGAACCATCCAACGAGTCGTGCGATATTATGGGCGAAAGGCGGGGATTGCCGGTAAAAAATTGACACCTCATACACTCCGCCATATGTTCGCGACCGATCTACTTTCAAACGGCGCCGATCTCAGGTCGGTGCAAGAATTGCTTGGCCACAGCAATGTCGCGACTACACAAGTCTATACGCATATTACAAATAAGGCGTTAAAAGAGGTTCACAAAGCTTTTCACGGCAAAAGAAGATGACCCTCCTGTCATTGCGACCTGCCTGCCGGCAGGCAGGGGCCTTGCTGGTCACCCCTTCGGGGGATCTCTCATGCCTACGGCAGATCTCCCGTAGGGATGACCGTAGGGAGACAATCTTACCTTGATGGTTAATAAAAAGGAGCAACGCGCGTTGCTCTTTTGTTAGCTTACTCGGCCCAGAAGTTCTTTCATTGCCCCATCCCAGCCCGGGACTCCGTAGATATAAAACATTAGAAATCCCAGCGCAGCCGCAAGCGATATGCACCAGCATGTAGCCACGACTATCTGCCCGAGGGTCATCGCGGACTTTTCTGGGGCCTGAGAGACTTTTTCTAAAAGTTCTTCACTGTGCGTAATGTCAAAATATAGAGTTACCCATCCTTGTTCATCAGCAGAAAATTCTTTTTCGGGATTGGAAGCAAATTGATTTGTCATAAATACATACTTATCAAAAAGCGTCTCACCAATCGGCGGCTCACTCATTTTTTTTTCGAGTAAGTCCAGCTGTATTAATTGCCTTTTAATTCTTGAGGGTACGATTTTTTTCAGAACAAACGGTTCTGTGGTGATGCTGTGCCGGAGCGTAGTCCAGCCCAAGAAGGCCAGAAAGGCAAAAACTGGATGAAGCGTAAAGATAAAAATCAGACCAGTGAATACAAATCCAATAATTTCGACCGCGAGGCCAAGCCAAGGATTAATGGAGGCGAGTATCGCTTTACTGATTTGGCTGCCGTCAAGAGGATGCATCGGAAAAAGATTGAATAGGTTCATAAAGGCTCCCCAAAAAGCCGCGTAGGCCCATATCGGATCACTCGTCACCCAATATATGCCGGCCCAAATGATCGCCACTAAAAATCCCCATACCGGTCCCATAATCGCGATAAAATTAGTATCCCATTTTGAGGAGGTAGCGTGTCCGGCAAAAGCGATTCCGCCTAGAAATGGAAGAAAATAGAAGCCCCCGGTTTTCAAGCCACACCTTTTCGCCGCCCAGAGATGCCCGCACTCATGCAGACCAATCATTACCATCACAAATATCGCGAATTTCCAAGTGAACATGAGGGCAAGGCTAGAAAAAGACGCGACAGCCAACCCGAGCCAAATAATGCATTTGCGACTCATTGGCCTTCTCCTAAAAGTAGGCTATGTTAAAGAGCATTTGTTAGATTATAAAATAAAATTTTGCTAAAGTAAATGTGTATGCATAAAATTCTCATCGTGGTCGACGCACCCGGACCGGCGGATTCTATCAAACCGGTTATTCCATTACTGCGAGAAAAGGCCGAAGTGCTTTTGGTGACTGTCAAAGATTCGCCGTATGAAATTTTAAAAGAATTTAACCCTACGCGATGTGATGGCGAAGAAGGCGCGGATGCCATTTATCATTCTTTTAACCCCGATATTTTATTTGTGACGACAAGTTCGCTGGTTTTGGGACCATTTGTTGTTCCGGCTTTTACGCGCCTCGCGCACGAAGACCATAAACCGATAATTTGTTTTCAAGATTATTGGGCCAACCATCGCAATCTGAATAATTTCGAGATGATGAAATATTGGGATGTTGTTTTGGCGCAAGACGAATTGGCTAAGAAGTTTCTGGAGGAAGACTGTTACTCTAAAAAGATAGTAATCACCGGTAATCCGGCACTGGATATATTGCGAACTATCGATGTGCCGACGACTAGGGCCCGGGCGCGCCGCGAGCTAGCCATTTCCGATTCTGACTTTCTCTTGACCTACATCGGCCGCGGCACGCCACAAAGTATCGCCGAAGATGAAATAACTTTTAAATATATTCTTGAAGCGCTTGGCGAGATGCCAGAGCCTCCGCTTCTTGCCATTCGCCCGCACCCGCGCGACGAAAACCCTTCCAAGTATTCCGTCATTGCGAGGGAGTTCGGCGACCGTGGTAATCTCAAATTTTTATTCCCCGAAATCACCAAAAAAATCGCCATCAATGATCTCGTCGCTTCATCCGACGCCGTCATCGGTATGGATTCCACGAGCCACATCCACGCCATCTATCTACGGATTCCTGCTATCTGTGTGCTTTTGCCCGACGCCGGCGCGAAGCGCCTCGAGAAAGTTCGGCTGACTGATTTTCCTCCCAATGAAGTCGGCGCCTCGATCGGGATTTATAAAAATAATCCTCAAGATCTGATAGATACTATTGAAAGACTCCGCTCCGACTCGGACTATCGCGCCTCGCTCCGCTCGGCTCAAGAAAAACATTTTCCGCTCCCGCGTATCTCCTCCGCCGAAAACATCTCCCAGATAATTCTAGGTATCAAATAACCTCTTTTTTTCTTTTCTCTTTGTTTCTTTATAAAATCCAGTATCTTTCCGATCGGAAAGATACTGGATTTTATTGGATTTGACGGAGCGTGCCTTTTTTCGTTACGGCCAAAATCTCCACAAAGTCAAAAATTCCTCTTTCGTGGAGGTCATCTAAAAAATCTTCCGGAATAATAGTTTTTCCCACCCAAACACTTTTTTGCAAAAAGGTAAATTTAAGATTTTTAAGCGCCAAGCGCAACCAATACCTATCAATCCTTTGAGACTCCGGAATATCGAATACGATAATCTTAATTTCGTCCGAACTCCTTATCCCATATTCTGGTTGGAAACTTTTCAATTTTTCCAACCTCAACACCTTGGCAATTCCATTTTTAGTAATATTAAAAAAATCTTTTTTATTTTTCAATACCAAGCCTTGATTTCTAAGGTTGACGATTGTCTTCATGATGCGCTTCCTGGTTTCCAGAATAGCTATTTTCTTTTCAAAAAGAGGTTTGCGTATTTTGGTCTTAGCCATTCCGCCCCAAAAACGGCGGTTGGCATTTGAAATGCTATATGAGTTTATAGCATCCGAAATAGCATCGGCCGTTTTCGCGCCTCCTTGAATTGTTTTGAGTATGAATAAAGTGATATCTCCGCGCATAAGGGTTTGGTTTAAATTTATCGGAGGATTTTCCACGAGCTCCTAGTATACAACGGGTAGTATATGACTTAACAGTTCAACTGTCCAGTATCTTTCCGATCGGAAAGATACTGGACAGTTGATATGAAAAGGATAGAAATTGCGTGAGACTAGAGACTAGAGACTAGAGACTAGAGACTAGAGACTAGAGACTAGAGACTAGAGACTAGAGACTAGAGACTAGAGACTAGAGACTAGAGACTAGAGACTAGAGAGTAGAGAGTAGAGA
>ORMF011514333.1_pt1 | contig 16989 bp, 13 predicted proteins | sample 1779871 | NCBI WGS metagenome assembly ORMF01 (sample SAMEA104232316, study PRJEB22302) | groundwater metagenome | biome: forest; feature: aquifer; material: groundwater | place: USA | collected 2011-08-07 | depth 5.4 m
CCTGTATCAGAATTGTCATTAACTATTGCAACTAAAGAATGATCGTTTCCATTTTGTTGCCCTACTGTAACAACAGTCTCTCCAATCTTAACATTATGACTCACAATCTGAATAAAATTATCGTAAGTGTTGCCTGTCTTAACATATACAAGTTTAACTCTGTCTTGAGAGTTAATTACAAAGACATACGTGCCTGTGCTGTTTGTCTGAACAGCACTTACTGGAACCACCATAGCATTTTTGATATTCCCCAAGTTGAGCACGACTATCGAATATTCGCCGGGCAAAAGTTTTTCGTTGCTGTTATTAACGATTGCAGAAAGAGTAATTGTTGAGCCGTTATTATTTAATTGATTGTTAAGTTGATTCAAAACAGCATCATATGTCGAAGTGACATGAGAATAGCCGTCTTTTGAAACGCCTTTAATAATTAACTTGACTGAAAGTACACCACTTTTAATTGCATTTTCTATGCGTTCAAGATTTTCTGCAGGCACAGTAAAATCTACGCGAAGCGGGTCTATCTGTTGAATATTCACCAAAGTATTTCCTACGGATATAATATTTCCTTCACTTGTTCGACTTAAACCAGCTACCCCATCTATTGGTGAATATATTTTACACCTTGCCAATTGAATTTCGTCCATTTTTATAGTAGCTTGATCAGCTTCTATTTTGGCTAATGCCATTTCCAGATCAACTTTCATTTTCTGATAAGCCTGAGTTGGCAATGCACCTTTTTCCGCAAGTGATGCATTTGATACAACGTAATATTTCTGCAAATTGGCATTAGCCATATCTTCTTTTAATGCTGCGTTATCTGCATCAAGTTGTGCCTCATATGTATCCGAGTTGATTTCAAAAAGGAGCTCTCCTTTTTTGACGGATGCACCTTCAACAAAATTTACTTTATCAATTTGTCCTGATATTTGTGCTTTTATATCTACATTATTTTCTGCCACTAAATTTCCAAATGTTTCTATATTTATGGGAATAGTTTTGGCTTCAACTTTGGCAGCATTGACGATTACAGGTTGAACTCCTGAAACCTTGGCTTTTTCGCCGCATCCAGAAAGAAATACGACTGGAATAATTCCTAATAATAATAAACTCAATATTTTCTTTTTCATTGACTCCTCTTTTATATATTCATTAAATATTGTTCATACTTTTCATTAAATTTTTGTCGTTGTATGGATTGACGAAATTTTTATATTAATCGGTTTTGACGCAACAAAAGACTCCAAAATGCTTGATTGTTATTTTCTATAAGTAAGGTGGTCAGTTAAGCAATTCTCCAAATTTCTTTATTTTATTTATGATGGTTCTTCTGCTTATCCCTAAAAGTTCAGCGGCCTTTGTCTGATTGCCATTTGTTTTAGCTAATGCGTTTTTAATGGCTGTTATTTCATTTTCTTCGAATGTGAAAACTGTATTATTCCCTAAATTATTAGCCGTAGATTTAATTGTATCCTTTATTGAAAAAGGAAGATGTTCAGGCATAATCATTTCAGTTCTAGAAAGTATTTTTGCTCTTTTAATTGAATTTGATAACTCTCTTACATTTCCAGGCCAAGAATAATTTTGTAATATACGGATTGCATTTGAAGATAAACGTTTATGAGTAGGTTCACCATTTTTCAAGAAAAATCTTGCAAGCGGAATAATATCATCCTGTCGTTCTTTTAAAGGCGGAATTTCCAAGGTTATAACATTTAATCTATAATAAAGATCTTCTCTAAAAGTTCCATTTTTTATGCAATCTTCAATATTTTTGTTAGTTGCTGCTATTAGTCTGACATTGACAGAAATATCATTATCAGCTCCTAATGGTGAAATTTTACCGTATTCAATAGCCCTTAAAAGAGATGGCTGCAGCTCAATAGGCATATCACCTATTTCATCTAGAAAAAGAGTTCCGCCATCAGCTTCTCTAAATTTACCAAGTCTACTGGCAATGGCTCCAGTAAATGCACCCTTCTCGTGTCCAAAAAGTTCACTACTCAATATACTTGCTGGTATTGAAGCACAGTTTAATGTGACTATTTTTTTATTAAAACGCTTACTATTTTTATGTATAAAATCTGCTATAACCTCTTTCCCTACACCACTTTCTCCTCTCAAAAAAACAGTAACATCTGATGATGCAACTCGATACGCATCATTAAGAAGATTTTTCATAATTTTACTTTCATGAACTATATCAGCCAAGCTAGTCATAGGCACTTCAAATTCGGAATCTATTACGGATAATTCAAGTGCATTGGCAACAGCGGTTTTAAGCTCGTCCAAATCAATTGGCTTTTGAAGATAATCGACAGCCCCAAGCTTCAAAGAGTTAACTGCATCTTTAACATTAGCATATGCAGTAATAAGCAGGAAAGGAAGTTCTGGCAGAGATGATTTAACTTTCTTTAAAAGTTCTATACCTGACATACCTCCCATTTTGACATCTGAAACAACAATGTCAGGAGGACAGTTTTGAATGAACTCAAAAGCTTCTTCAGCAGAAAAAGCTGTTTGCACCTCAACATCCAGTTCTAGCAATGTCTGTGTATACAAAGTAATAAATGATTTTTCATCATCTACAATTAAAACAAGTTTATTATTTTTACTCATATAAATTAAATTCCAATTATCTTGATTCCTTTTATCACTACCTCAGTGCCTACACCAACATCTGAGGTTACGCTGATTGCCCAGTTTAATTCGTCTACATATTTTTTGACTATTGCCAGCCCAATTCCATGTCCATTAGCAAATCCTGAAACATATGGCTTAAAAAGTTGATCTTTGATCTCTTTGCTAATACCACATCCTGTATCTGTAACTTTAAAAATTCCTAATCCGTGTTCGCAAAAAAATGATAGTTTTACCATTTGATTTTTTTGTGAAGCTTTCAAGCTGTTAAGAAGAATATTTATCAATATTTGATGCAAAAATTCTCTATCAGCAAGAATTACAATATCTTCTATGCTAGCTTGGAAAATAATTCCTTTGTCTTCAAAATCATATTCAAAAAGTTTAATAATATCAGATAAATCAGACTTTAATTGAATTTCTTCCAACTTAATATGTCTATGCTTTGCATAGTTCATAAAATCAGATAATCTTTCAGCTGTAATATCCGATTCATCGATTATTTTCCCTGCCATTTCTGCAATGAGATCTAATTTTTCCGTTTTAACTATTTTTTGTCCCAAACCTCTAATTATTCCAAGCGGGTTTTTTATTTCGTGAGCAAGACCTGCAGCAGCCAGTCCTAATTCTTCAAGGCGTTCACTTCTATTTTTTTCAGTTTCAAGTTCAAATTTCAGCTTGCTGTTTTTTATTGCGTACAACCAAGCTAGTACAAATATTATTATTGCAATGCAGCTTATTAGATATGTAACCAGCACTTTATGATTTTCTTCATGAAGCTGGGTTATAAAAGGCTTCGCATCAATTCCAACAATAATTTTTTGAGTCGATCCCCTGAAATCATAAAAGTTGCTTGGAAATAAATTAATTTCTTTATCAAATGCTTCTATTAACCGTTTATTTTTCTTGGAAGATGGTGGAGGTGGAAATGGCTTTTCTCCCAAATTAACGGTTGTCCAGTAATAAAAAATTGATTTGTCATATCCGCAATCAGCACTTTTATTGTTGCACTTATAAGTAAAACCAGATGGTGATATCCCTTTTTCATAAACAGTTTTATCTACTGAATTTTCAATTTTCACATATTTCACTGATGTAGTTTCAAGCACGCTGTCAAGCTGATAGCTCAATCTGTTTTTATCAATCCTCCCCATATGTATCTGTGATTGAATAATACCTTTAAGAGATTGAGAAACAATCACAGCCTCATTTTTTACAATGTTATCTATTTGTGATGCAAAAATTCTTTTTTCTCTGCTAATCCCCAATGAAGCAATAATTAGGAAAATAACTCCAAATATTATTGGCAGTAGATAAAGTTTTTTGAATTTTTTGTTTTTTCTCTGCATATTTAAGTTGCATGCCTTACGCAATTATACCCATAACAAATTAGTTTTAGAAAAACTTATATTAAAGTTGAAGCTGTTTTATCGCAAATTAACCAATTTATTGAATAACTTTGCTATATCAGTTATTATTTTTGTAGTCAAAAAAAATAGGACTGAAACATGACTATTCCAGTCCGTTAATTTAAACTAAGAACATTTTTTCATTAATTACATTTTGTTTTATTTTTTTCTACGGGAACGACATAAATAGTCTTATCTCCGCTTGTCAATTTAATTACATTTGGCTGTGATGCATCAGCTGCAGTTACTTCAGAAACAATACACTGTCTTTTTTTCATACACTGTTTCATCTTCTCTTTACAGTTCTCAGGCATATTTTCTTTCATCTCTTTTTTCATAGCTTTAAATTGTTCTATAGGTACAAGTACAACTCCTGCAGACTGGCATTTGCTGTTTACTTTAGATGAATCATTGTTGTCAGATGGTGGACAATTAGTAGGTTGTTGGTCTGCTTTAGTGCATTCTTTTTTTGCTTTACATGATGGAAGTGTCTTTCCAGGTTCGAGCTGATAAACAGTTAAATCGCTCTTTTGAGTTTTATTTATGCAATTATACATCTTTTCAGGGATCAAAGCATATTTTGCAGTCGTTAACTGATCTGTACTCTGCACTGGTTTATTTTCTGCTATTGCGTTAATGCCCAATGCCATAGTTCCGATTACTACAGCACTGATAATGATGTTTCTTGCTTCTTTAAACATTTTTCCTCCTAATTGTGATGTTTTATGATTGAGAGCGACTAATCCAAAGCAAATGGCATGCCACTGCTAATTTATTTATTTATTTTTAACAATTATATCAAATGTAATACCGCCAAATTAAACTTAATTTGAATCTAAATAAATTTAGTGAATAAATATGATATAATTCTTCTAGCTGATTTTAAACAAAATAATAAGTTTTTAATAAAAATGTAATTTATGTACAGAATATGCACATAATATTTATAAAGTGAAAAAAATGCACTGTCAACGAATTACACCAATTTAAACGAATTCATTTTAAAAATTAAAAATAATTAATCACGAACAGAGCTTGAATTAAAATTCATAAAAGCAATTATACATTAATTGAGTAAAGGCAGGAGTTTCATATTAAACTCCTGCCTTTACTCAACTGTGATAAAATAAAATTATCATATCATGATATTTATTTCTCTGCGTTCTCTGAGATATCGCTATAAAATATTAAATGATAACTGCGTAAGGTTAGTTAATTCCCAAGGCAAACCAATAAGGCTTAAAACTTTCTTCAATAATCTCTGCAATTAATTTTAAAAAAGGAGCATAATCACCTTTTGTATGAGCTATATCAAGGGCTTCGTAATATTCCAAACGCTTGTTTGCATGAAATACTGTTCCTGGAAAACCATCCTTCATCAATTCAAAATTCATCAAGAGACGTGCAGTTCTACCGTTTCCATCTATAAAGGGATGTATTTTTACAAAATCAACATGAACTCGGCCCGCTCTCTCAACAGGATGAAGTTTTAAACCTTTTTTATTATACCACTCAATGAAAGAGTTCATTTCTTCATCTAAATGAAGATAATCAGGAGGTACATGGTCAGCACCACTAATTGTTACGTTAATATTTCTGTATTTGCCAGCATTTTGGTCGTCTATATTTTTAAGAATCAACTGTTGGATTAATTTTATATTCCACTCTGTTAAAGATTCATTCTTCTTGACCATATCTTCAATTAAAAGTATTGCCTCTCTATGATTTATTGCTTCAAAATGCTCTTTTATTGTTTTCCCGCCTATTGTGATTCCCTCTAAAGCTACTTTCGTTTCTTTTAATGTTAAAGTATTTCCTTCAATTGCGTTTGAATTATAAGTCCAGTTTAAAACAAGCTGTTCATGTAGATTAGAAATTACCTCTTGCGGTAATGGTCTGTAAGAATTCAATTTGCACTTAAGAGCATCAAGTTTGTCATAGTTCATAAAATATTTTCCTCTTTGCTTAAAAACAGTTATAAAGAAGTTATTCTGAAAATTGGTTGATTGCTATTAAACAGGTTCAAAGTTTATAAAATTTTTTCTAAAACCACTTAGTTATGAGTATATAGGTTAATTTACGGATTTAGATCTGGTTTAAAAGTTTTTATCGTTTTTAAGGCTGTTTAATCTAATTTTTCTGCGTACTGATTTCTTATGCCTGTGGGCAATTAAAAACTTTTTTGAAACAAAATAACCTATACATCCAACAATCAATCCAACAATCACACCTCCAACTAAATACGATAATAAGAGTGAATTTCCTAAAACAAGAAGCTGACTTAAACTAAATGATGTTAATGCATTTTTCATAGAGGCAGCTATCTGTTCAAAGGTAAAATTTATTCCTAAAATTTTACTTCCGAGATAGCATAAACTAGGATATATAACTGGAGATGTATAAGGATTTGTAATAAAGGTAAAAATAAATGCAAATATTTTATTTGCTTTTAAAAAATATGCCAAAACCAACGCGAGAACTATCTGCCCAAAAGGAACTGAAACTCCAGCAAAAAGACCTATGGCTACACCTAATGCTATTTCATGAGGTGTTCCATTGGCTCGAATAAGTTTATAATAGTATTTTAAAAACAATTTAGTAAGGCTGCTTCGTCTGTTTTTTATGTTTACAAGCTTCATAATAAAATTCTTTCGATATTAACAATTACTGTTTAATTTGTAATAGCCTTATTTTTAGTAATAATACATGAAGTTAAAGTAAGTAACGCAATTATAATGAAAAATATAGTTACGGCAAATAAGCCGCCGTAAAAATCATAAAGTAATTCAGCCAGTATGGGCGAAAAAGCTGCAATGGCAAAAGCTAGGTTGTAAGATGCTGCGACACCGCTATATCTGACATTTACAGGAAAAAGTTCTGTTAAAAATGGATAAAAATTACCTGCTAACGCAGATATGAATAGTTGATAAATAAGCATAAATACCAGCATATAAGTAAATCCTGGATAACTCATCAAATCAAAAAAGAAAAAGGCAGTAAGTATAAATATTATCAAAACTACTGTCATTGATTTTTTTCTTCCAAATTTATCAGATATCGTACCAAAAATAGGAAGTGTTATAACAGTTGAACCGTATGCTATCATTGTTCCTAAGTAAATATCTGAGCTGTTAACCTGATAAAACTTTTGCAAAAAACTCGGCAATATTAGGAAAAAAAGTATTAAAAAACTGGGAAAAAGCAACACTCCTATACCTAACAGTATTTGAGTAAAATGTTTTTTAAAGAGAACTGATGTAGGATTTTTTACGATATTAGCTTTTTTTACTGCAGCTAAAAAAAGTTCAGTTTCAACTGTATTTTTTCTTATTAAATAGGAAATCAATGCTATAATGCCTCCAACAATAAATGGAATACGCCAGCCCCAATTATTCATGGAAGAAGAAGATAAAAATGCGGACATGACGAATATGATGCCGCACGCCAAAAGTACGCCGATTGAAACAAAAGAGGTCATTATGGAGCAGTTAAAACCACGATGTTTATCATTACTGTGTTCAGCTATAAATGTTAATGTGCATGGAAGTTCAGCTCCGTAAGATATACCTTGAATAAGTCTGAGGCATATAAATAAAACTCCCATAACTTCGCCGCCAATAGCGACAGATGGGAGAACTCCCATTAAAACTGTAGAGAGCCCCATAAGAAGCATTACATAAACCAGTATTTTTTTTCGTCCATATTTATCGCCGAAATACCCAAATAGTATCCCACCAAAAGGACGGGCGATATATCCTATGGCAAAAACAACAATTGCGAATGTTAAAGAAGCAAATTGAGAGGAAAAGCAAAAAAAATTCTGAGCAATGTAATGAATTAAAAGTGCATAAACAGTGAAATCGTAATACTCTAAACCTGTCCCCAATGACGACAGAAAAATATTTTTGTTTTTCATCAATATTTGCAATTAAGCTCGCTCCATAATCATTTCTATAGCACTGAACATTAGATCTTTTTCCTGGTGTCTAATGATAAATATGTCATTCCCCATTGCATCTGCAAAAAGAGGAGGCATTCTTTTGTACTCAACTATTATTTCTTTGCAATAATCCAATATATTCCTCTTTGAGTATCTATAACTGATATGATCACGCCTTGCTACGGTTGCGACATTATACTTTCTCTGATAAGTAAAAGTATCTTCATTAAGTACAACAAGTCTTGCCCAAGCTTTGTAAAGGTCTATATCTGATGTGTAATTTTGCATGTCTAGAATAAAACCTCCTGGAGGTCTAACGTTAATTTCTATTGCATAAAATGATCCATCATTTAATCTAAAAAATTCGCAATGGAAAAAACGTTCTTTTACATTAAACCCTTTAACTACATGCCTTCCAAATTTTTCTAACTCAGGTGACATTTCTCGAGAATAATAATAATATGTATCGCGTTTTTCTTGAAGAATTTCCAATACGGTATCATTAAGCTCAAATGATGCACAAAACATAATTTCACCATGTCGATCAGCAAGGCCGTCAAAAGTTACAATTTTACCTTCAATAAATGGCTCTATTATGTATCCTGGCGGCAAATTTGAAAGAATCATGTCCATTTCATGTTCATTTTGCACTTTATACGTATTTGAAGCACCTACACCTTTATCAGGTTTTATTATAAAAGGATAACCATATCTTGAAATAAAATCGTTTAGAAGATCAGGGTTATCTATAGGCAACGCTTCAACGCACGGAACATTTGCATTATGAAAAATTTTCTTCATTCCAAGCTTGCTCTGGTTTATTAGCAAATCTTTAGGTTTTTGCCCAAAAATATTAAAATCTTCCCTTAATTTAGCTTCAAGTCCAAGCCAAAATTCAGAATGAGAATCTATTCGATCTATTCTCCCGTATTTACTTATAAAATATCCTACAGTTCTGTAAACAGATTCATAATTCATCATATTTAAGCACGAGTATTCTGTAATAGATGCCTTTAACTCATTATTAAATTCTGAATATGGAGCATCTCCTATAGCCAATACATTTGCACCTGCCATTTTCAGTTCAACGCAAAAATGAAAAAAAGATGGTGGAAATTGAGGCGAAATAAATAAAAAGTTCATAATAATACCTGTATAAATAAGTTAAAAACAATAAAAATATTCCTTAGAAAGTCTTTTTTTCCATCTTGCTCCATGAATCTTTTAACTGTGCCGTTCTATTAAACACAAGTTTTTCAGGTGTACTGTCTTTGTCAAGGCAAAAATATCCGATACGCTCAAATTGATATTTATTACCTTGTAATGCGCCTTTCAAACTAGGCTCAAGGTAAGCATTTTTTACGATAGTTAATGAATCTTTATTCATATAAGTTAAAAAATCTTTACCGCCTTCTGCATTATCAGGATTTTCAACAGTAAATAGTCTATCGTATAATCTAACTTCAGCATTAATGCAATGTTTCGCAGAAACCCAATGGATTGTACCGTTTATTTTACGACCGTCAGGGACATTGCCGCCCTTTGTCGCAGGATCATATTCACAATGAACTTCAACGATATTTCCTTTTTCGTCTTTCACACATCCTGTACATTTAACAATATATGCGTATCTTAGACGAACTTCTCGTCCAGGAACCATCCTGAAATATTTTTTTGGAGCATCTTCTCTAAAGTCATCACGTTCAATATAAAAGACTTTTGAAAACGCAACTTTTCTTGTTCCTTCTAAAAGATTTTCAGGGTTATTAACAGCGTCCATATCTTCAATCAAATCTTCAGGATAGTTATCAATGATAACCTTTATGGGATCTAAAACACCCATCACTCTGGAAGCACTCAGATTCAAGTTTTCACGCACGCAATATTCCAATAGAGAAAAATCAATAACGTTGTTTCTTTTTGCTACGCCTATACGTTCAGCGAAATTTCTAAGTGATTCTGCAGGATATCCTCTGCGACGCATACCCGAAATTGTCGGCATTCTAGGGTCGTCCCACCCAGAAACATGCTTTTCTTTAACTAGCTGAAGGAGCTTTCTTTTGCTCATTACAGTATAATTTATATTTAATCTTGCAAATTCAATCTGCTGAGGATGGCATTCAGCTTCAACTTCATCGATAATCCAATCATAAAGAGGTCTGTGAATTTCAAATTCAAGCGTGCATATCGAATGGGTAATACCTTCAATAGAATCAGAAAGACAATGTGCAAAATCATACATAGGATAGATGCACCACTTATCGCCTGTTCTATGGTGATGATCTCTTTTAATTCTATATAATGCAGGATCACGCATATGAATATTGGGTGAATTCATATCTATTTTAGCTCTAAGAAGTCTAGAACCATCTGCAAACTCCCCTGCCCGCATTTTCGTAAAGAGTTCAAGGTTCTCTTCGATAGAGCGATTTCTATAAGGGCTTTCAACTCCAGGTTCGGTTAAGGTTCCTCTGTATTTTTTAATTTCATCAGCTGAAAGATCGCACACATATGCTTTTCCCTTTTTTATGAGAATGATTGCATATTCGTAAAGTTGTTCAAAATAATCTGAAGCAAAATAAAGATGTTTATTCCAATCAAACCCCAACCATTTTATGTCTTCCATTATCGATTCGACATACTCCGTTTCTTCTTTGGCTGGGTTTGTGTCATCAAATCTTAAATGGCAGCGTCCATTAAACTCTTTTGCTATTCCGAAATTTAAACATATGGATTTTGCATGCCCAATATGAAGGTATCCGTTAGGTTCTGGTGGAAATCTCGTTATAACTTTTCCACTGTTTTTATTGTTTTTTATATCATCAGTTATGATTGTTCGTAAAAAATCATTAGGTGCTGAAATATCATTCATAGTTATAGTTCCTTTCTTATATCATTTTGCGTAACATCAGCTATATGCTCAAAAATGACTTTATTCTATTTGAAATCAACTCTCTTCCTATCAAGTTGATAGTTTCTGATAAGTCTGCTCCGTTAGAACATCCTGTTGAAACAGCCCTCAACGCAGGTTTCAAACGACCTTCCTGCATTCCTGATTGTCGTTCAGCTTCACTAATAATTTTTTCTACTTCAACTTGTTTTGAAACATCTATTTTTAGTATTCCATCAGAAAAATAACGTAAACCTGAAATCACAGACTCATCCTTCAATGCTTTTTTTATTATATTCTTATCATATAAAAAAGAGTCAATGTCATCAACTTCATATTTATAGGTTGATAATTCATAAAATTTAGAAAAGAAAAAATATTTCCATTCATCCACCTGCGTGTAAAACTTCGTCCTACTCTGCATTAGTTTTGCCACATTTTTGAATTTATTTTTATCAACAAATTTGCCCCAACTATTATTAGATGCAGTTTCATATGCTTTTCCAACAAAAATATCGAATGATATTTCAGACATGTACATTCCGTTGATGTTGTTAAGTTTAACCATGTCAAACTGTGCAGGTGAACTTTTTACTCTATCCAATGAAAAATATTTAATTTCATCATCTTTGCTCATTTTCTCAAGGTCATTACCCGGAGACCAACCCAACAGAGAAAGATAATTAAACAGTGCTTCAGGAAGATATCCTTTCGTTCTAAAATCACCGACAAACGCATCACCATCCCTTTTTGAGTAAGGTTTTCCCTGTTTATTTACGATCATCGGCATGTGACCATAAAATGGAATCTCTTTTTCTAATGCTTCAAAAAGAAGAATGTGTCTGTATGTATTTTCTACGTGATCATCACCACGTATAATGTGGGTAATACCCTGTTTTACATCATCGCATACGTTTGCTATATGAAATACAGGTGAACCGTCACTTCTGAGAATGATTAAATCTTTCATGCTGTCCAATGGCTTTGCCAAATCACCTTTGATCAAATCTTTAAAAAACACTTCGCGTTTTTCAAATTCCATTTTTGAACATTTTTCTAGGCTAAATTTTTTCCCATTAGAAACTATATATTCATAATTTTGATCGAGTTCAAATAAAAGATTAGAGTCGGAATTATAAACTTTTAGGCCTTTTAACCCTGCAAAGGAAGATGCTGTTTCAAGTGCTTTTCCCTTACTTGTCAGCTGAAAGAATTTAACGCCTGTAATATCTATCTCAACAGAATGTTCAGGATGAAGTTCAATCGAAGTTTTCCCTACAGTACGATAGTTCGCACTTTCCATTGGAATTCTAAATAATACTGGTGCAGGCTCATTTTCAAGAGCAGGCTTATAGTATGCTTTTCCGTTTTTTACGAAATCTTTAATAATTTCAACATGTTCATTTTCGTGTTGACTTTGATAATAAATATCACCTGTATATGATATACCTAGCCAATCTAAGCAATCGAGCATAGTATCTATTGCCTCTTTGGTTGATCTCTCTTTATCAGTGTCTTCGACTCGCACCAAAAATTCGCCATTAGTGCTTCCTGCAAATAGCCAATTAAAAATAGCTGTACGAATGTTCCCTATATGAACGTGCCCTGTAGGAGATGGTGCAAATCTAACTCTGTTTTTCATCTAAAATCCTTATGTTATCAAATAATAGCGTAAAATAAAATATAGGTTATAAAATTACTATAACATTGATAACAATCAAATTTTTACTAAAATTATCTAATAGCGTTATCTAAAACTTTTCACCTTTACTGAATATAATGAAATTGATAATTTAAATCTTAAAATTTTTGGTGCTCTCCGTACATTTTGTGAAAATAAAATTTGGTAGCAGCTATGCTGCTCCAAGCATTATCTGTGGCTCGGCAGCTCTGCGGTAGATAATAATAAAAATCATAAGGAATCAAAAAATGTTAAAGCTTACACTCGTTACTTTATTTTCTTCGGTCATATCGCTATCATCACTATTTGCAATTAATTCTTCAACGCACATCGAATCTGATTCTCAAAAAATAATTCAAAACAATCAACAGCCTAAAAGTTCTCAATCAAATAAAAACCTAAACGATCAAATGATGTTTGAAAAATTTCAAAAATTAAATCAACCACCTAAAGTTTCCTCACAAAAAACTAAAAATAAAAACATGATTTTAGACATTCAAACTCCGCACGGAACAGTTACAGAAATAAAAATCACAAACGATACAGATGTAAAATCACGACAATCTAATCATCTGGAAATTCTAAATTTTGAACCAGATAAAAGTGTTAATGAGCCTTCACAATCAACACCTAATCAACCACAAAATATTCAAAATCAACAACCGCCTCCTTATAATCCACAAATTCCAGAAGTTAGGCCGATAGAGCCTCAACAAGAACCACGCACCTCAAATCAACCTGAACAAAAGCCAAACAACGTCTTCATTAATAAGTAATTGATGTTACTCAAAATAATATTTTACCCTTTATAAACGACAAAACTCGATTTAAGGGGGTTACAATAATCTGTTGCGATAGAACACTAAAATGAAAACATAACTTACACTGCGTAATGTGAGATATTAGTTCTTTTTGTATAATGATATAAAATGCTCTTAGTATCTTTTATGAAAATGGTAGATTCGACAAAAAAAGCATGAAACCATGTCTCCATGTACCAAGATCTTTATTGATTTTGTCTATTTCGCCATTAATCAAGTCCAATTCTCCTCTCTCAAGCATAATTCCATTACATTTTTGGCAGTATTTCAATATAATTGACGACTCAGATAAAAAGTTAACATCAATCATTTTTTCATTTATGCAGGCTGGACAGCAAGTCTCTGAAACTTTAGTGAAATCAACATTTTCAAGAGAAGAATATTCTAAATCTCCAGCAGTTGGATGCGTGATTTTATTTAGCTCTCCTTGATACAGAAATATTGCACCACAGGTATTACAAACTTCTACGTCAATATCATGTATCTTACTTGTTTCTAAAATTCCGCTACAAATAGTACAATTCATAACTATTCCTTATTTTTAAAAAATTAAGCATTTTATAAAATTATTTAATTCCGTTTTGAACTAAAACGCAAATTTATCATCAAAATAGTTTTTAAGCTGATCAGCAGAAATTCTATCTTGTGTCATAGTATCTCTATTCCTTATTGTAACTGAATCATTTTCCATAGTCTCAAAATCTATAGTTAGGCAAAATGGTGTTCCAATTTCATCCTGACGTCTATATCTTTTCCCTATACTTCCTGTTTCATCATATTCAGTTCTATATTTTGTTCTTAATGATTTATAAATTGATTCTGCTTTTTCTGATAGTTTTTTTGATAACGGTAAAACAGCTACTTGAACAGGTGCAATATAAGCTGGAAATCTTAACACAACTCTTACATCATGAGATTTTCCTTCTTTTTGAGTCTCAGCCATATCTTCGTCATAAGCATTGCTTAAAACTGCAAGAACAGTTCTATCCAGTCCGACAGAAGTTTCTATTACTGTGGGAATGTACTTTTGATTTTTTTCTTGATCAAAATATTCTAAATTCTGACCTGAATATTCCTGATGACGCGACATATCCCATGTACCGCGGTGATGAACTCCTTCAAGCTCACCCCAGCCGAAAGGGAATTTAAATTCTATATCAAGAGCTGCTTTTGCATAATGAGCCAATGTATCATGATCATGGATTCTTATTACATCGTCACTGAATTTTAATTTATTCTTATAGTAGTTAATTCTCTCATTTTTCCAATAATCATACCAATGGAGAGACTCATCTTCAAAACAGAAAAATTCCATTTCCATTTGTGAAAATTCTCTAGATCTAAAAATAAAATTACGTGGATTAATCTCATTTCTGAACGCTTTGCCAATTTGTGCAATACCAAATGGCAATTGCTGCCTTGCAGAAACTCTTACATTATTAAAATCCGCAAAAATAGGCTGGCAGGTTTCTGCTCTTAAATAGGCTACATGGTCTTCGTCTGAGACAGGTCCCACATAAGTTTTCATCATGAGGTTGAATTCACGTGGCGGCGTTAAATTTGATGAACCACAGTTTGGACATTTTGTAGGATCTTCCATTTGATCTACACGGTGTCTTGCTTTGCAGTCACGGCAGTCAGTCATCATATCTCCAAATTTATCAAGGTGTCCTGATGCTTTCCAAATCATAGGATTACATATGATCGAAGAGTCTAACCCTTCTATATTTAATCGCGTTTCAACCATTTCTTTCCACCACAAACTTTCTATGGCTTTTTTGAGTGCAGCTCCATAAGGTCCATAGTCCCAGAAACCATTTATTCCACCATAAATTTCAGAGCTTTGAAAAATAAAGCCTCTTCTTTTACAAAGTGATACCAGCTGATCCATTTCAAGAGTTGACTTCATAGAGATTCATCCTATTTTTGAGTTTGTGCATAAAGTGAATAAATGCATAATGTAAACTAATCTTTCAAAGAAGAAAAATCAAAACAGATAGAGGCATAAGAAAAAAAATAAGCTAAAGTTATAATTGTATAGTTTAAATATCTTAAATCTATAATACCAAAGGTATCCAAAAAGTTGGTTAATTTACGATAAAACTGACTCAGATTTGATGTGAGTTTTTCTAAAACCAATTAGTTATGGGTATATTTATAAAAACATGAGGTCTGAGTATGATATCGTTGCCTGACGAAAAACTTATGAATCAACTTAAACTGTATGGTTCACATACAATAGCCTACTCTTCAGTTATAGATGATACACTTACTACGTTTTGGCATAAAGATAAAGGGGCTATACGCTACGAAACATTTAATAATTTTAGATTTATGCTTGGAGATCCTCTTTGTGATGAGAAAGATTTAAATAAAGTCATAGTTAAATTCATCTCTGACTGTAAAAAAAATGATAAAAATCTGATTGCAGTTCAATGTTCTCAAAAAACAGCAAATATTTTTGTAAAATATGGATATTTTGCAAATCAATTTGGTATTGAGACAATTCTAAATGTTCCTGAATTCAGCACAAAAGGCAAAGAAAAAACAAAAGTAAGAAGATGGATAAATTCGGCAACTTCTGCCAATTTGACTGTTTTAGAAAAAAACATGAATGATTCATCTTTAATCAAAGATATAAAAGAGCTTTCTGATAACTGGCTTACGACTAAAGCAAATACAAAAGAATTGCACTGTCTTACACGCCCGCTAATACTTAAATTTGAACCTGAAACTAGACTCTTTTGTGCATATTCACAATCTAGACTTGAAGGTTTTATCCTTTTTGAGCCCATTTTTAATCAAGGCAAACCAATTGGATATTATGCCAACATATGCAGAACTGCAATTGAATCACCTAATGGTACTCTTGATCTAATTATTGCAACAGCAATAGAAGAATTTAAAAAAGAAGATATTAAAATATTTTCTTTTGGATTATCCCCTTTGACGGAAATTGAAGATGAAGGAAACTACCATAATCAAATTGTAAAAATGTTCCTTAAAATGAGCTATCAGTATGGCGAAAAAATGTACTCATTCAAAGGATTAGATTTTCATAAAAAGGCTTATTACGATCCTAAAGATAGTACAAGAATTCATGCATATCTCATTACAAAAGGAACATTATCAGTTATAAACCTACTAACAATACTTGAATACATTGGTATAATACCCAACAAAAATAAAATTTCAGACTTAAAATTTTATAGCGAAAAAGTATTGGGTGGCTTCTTAGGCGCACAAAAGGAAAAAATTAAAATAAATAGAGAAAACCTCAGTGAAATTCTTGGCTATTTTGAAATCAGCAAAGAATCAACTGCAAATTTATTTTCAAAAATAAATGAAAAAATGGAAATTCTATCCAACAACGTACTGTCGCATTCTGTAAAAACAGATGATGACTTTGGAACAAAATGGTTTGATGTATTAAAAAGATAAGTTTTTTAATTTCGAGTGTCTCTCGGTTAGGAAGTGTAACTAAATAAATTACATGATTTTACAAAACATCAAAGAGATTATTTGAGGAATGAAACTCTTTGCATATTAGCAATATGTGAATAGTTTCATGACAAAGAAGAACTCTTTGAGATAAAGTAAAAAATGTA
>ORMF011565265.1_pt1 | contig 16983 bp, 11 predicted proteins | sample 1779871 | NCBI WGS metagenome assembly ORMF01 (sample SAMEA104232316, study PRJEB22302) | groundwater metagenome | biome: forest; feature: aquifer; material: groundwater | place: USA | collected 2011-08-07 | depth 5.4 m
AGCGCGGTCGCATCTCGTTGAGATATTCTTTTTTTGACTGTTTCGTCACCGGTAACCTCACATTATTTGGGTTACCTATATTATGAGGCAACGAATCAGTTTTCAAAGCCCTTCGGTTACCTTTTTTATAGGGCAATTCGTGAGGCCTAAGCATTTGACTTTCGGTACGGATATTAATACAATACCTCAACCTTTCAATACCCCACCCTAAATACGAGGAAGTGAGCAAAATTCCGATGTGTCGATGTTCCTGGGATTTATAAAGCGCTTCGCGATGCCTGTCGCCGATGTCGTTTTTGCGACGTTCGTCGCTACTGCAGTATTGCATATGGCTCATCGTGCCGACCTACCGAATAATTTTCTTTTGCGGTACACTCATGAGTCACTGAACTCGATAAATGGCGTTCGCGTCTCCGGAAGAGACGACATTGAGTTTCTCTTCATACCGCTTCGTGTGGGAGATACCGTCAGCGTTGGAGTAACCTCGGTCTTTGGTGAACAGACGATGCGGATTCCATTGGCATCGAGGTATACTGGCGCCGACGTCGCGGTCTTCTCATGTATTGCCATTTTCTTTCTCGTCTTAGGGTTGTGGGTGCATCGCATGCGGCGCGATGATTTTTCTGCTGTGATATTTCATTGTTCCGCCTTAACTGTTGCAGCGGCGACAGTAGGATCGAGGGAGATCATCGACATGCAGCCTGCGTTTCTGGGATACAGTGCCTGCGTTCTGTTTTTCATCGCATACAGTTTCGTTCCGGCATGTTTCCTCCATTTTACGAGCATTTTCCCGCGACGGACACCATTGCACGCCCATCATGTTCATCAAATTGCCTATGGTGTCTCGACTTTCCTGGCGGCATGGCAAATCATAATATTTTTCAGGGCTGCAACTGCCGACTCGATCGAACTCTTTCATCAAGCGGAAAGAAGCCTGTCGATCTTTGAGATATTCTTGTTGGTCGGTCTTGTGGGCGGAATGGTGAGCATCGTTGTGTCCTACATACGGGCGCAGGATCTCGCAGAGAGAAAAAAACTTCGCTGGATCATCTATGGTCTGGCGATTGGAACGGCACCATTTATCTTCCTCTGGATATTGCCGCACGCGATGGATGTCGCCGCGCCTATTCCAGAATGGTTTGCCATTGGTATGCTGGCGGTCATCCCGTTGACGTTTGCCGTGTCGATCGTGAGATATCATCTCATGGACATTGATCTCCTCATTAACCGGAGTGCCGTGTACGGCATCGTCATCGGATTCTTGCTGACGCTGTACGCGAGTATCATCGCTGTGTTAGGTTGGTTCTTCGAGACCATGACGCCGATGCCGAACTCCTTTGTCTCGGCGGCGACGGCGGTGATCATTGCGTTGCTGATTCAACCGATCCGGATCCGGGTTCAGCGCTTTGTCGACTTGAAATTCTTCAGGGTGCAGTATGATTTTCGGACAGTGCAGAAAAAAATATTTGAGGGAATTAAGAACTCGATCGATGTCGGCAAGCTCTCTGAGCTCATCGTTGAAGAGATGAATACTCTCCTCCCGGTCGAGCGCATCGGTTTTTTTGTGGTGCGCCCGGTCGGGGAAAGGCTGCGATTGATTGCTCACCGTAATTTTGATGTTCTCGCAAGGCTTGGTCTGGGCCTTGATAGCAGCAGCCTGAAAGCGTCATTGCAGCTTCCTATTGCATTGCCTCAGAGGATTGAGCCGGGGATCAGTTATGAGCCTGGGGACGCTGAAATGTTTGATCGATGGCGGATCGCGCTGATCCTTCCGATGACGTCCGAACACCGGACGATTCTGGGATTTCTGGTTCTGGGAAACAAGCGATCCGGAGTTCGTTTCAGTGCAGAGGACATTGATTTGCTACACGGCATCACGACACAATGCGAGTTGGTCCTGGCGCGCATCTCGCTTGTAAAAGAGCTGGCGTTCACACATGAAGAAACCCATCGGTTGGAAGAACTCGACCGGCTGAAATCGTATTTTGTGTCAAGCGTCTCACATGATATGAAGACGCCACTGACGAATATCAAAATGTTTGCCGAACTCCTGCAGTCGCATGAACGCATCCCCGCGACGGAGAAACAGGAGTATTTGGAAATCATCGGTGGAGAAAGTGAACGGCTCACGCGATTGATCAATAATGTGCTGGATTTTTCAAAAATCGACCATGGAGTCAAAGAATATCACTTCGCAGAACTCGATGTCGGCAGAGTCCTCACTAATGTCGTGCAATCGTTCCGTTATCCCTGCAAGATGTCCCACTGCACGTTGATCAGCAGGCTGACTCCAGACGTTAAACTCCTCGTCGATGCTGACGCGCTCGTCGAAGCGCTAGAGAATTTGATTTCCAACGCGTTAAAGTATTCTGGAGCGGAGAAGCAGATCACCCTTTCCATGAGCGTGGATGAGAAGGAGGTTGGTATTGCGGTGACGGACGAGGGGATCGGGATATCCAAGGACGATCTCCCGCACATCTTTGACCCGTTTTTCAGGACGGAAGGTGGGAAAGCTCACGCCGCCGGCGGCGCCGGTCTTGGACTGGCGATTGTCAACGACATCGTCAACGCTCATAGAGGGAGAATCCTTGTCGAAAGCAAAATCGGACACGGGACGACAGTCACATTATTTTTCCCTCTGAAAATGCTGAATGGTGAGGGGGGCGCGACATGAAACGGATTCTCGTCATTGAAGATGACCCGGCAATTCTGCGGGGGCTGGTCGCAACCCTTCGGGCGAATGATTATGAAGTTCTGTCGGAGCAGGATGGCGGAAAAGGATTTGCACTGGCAAAGAACGCGCATCCCGATCTTCTTATTTCAGATATCATGCTGCCGTCCATGAATGGTCTTCAAATTTGTTCATCATTGAAGCAGCAAGGATACCCGTTCCCCATTTTTTTGCTCACGAGTCTCACCGATCGACAGGCCAGGATGGAAGGCTTGGAGCAAGGTGCCGATGACTATATTCCCAAGCCATTCAGCGTACAGGAAGTCCTGCTGCGAGTCCGGAATGCTCTGGAACGAGTCGATACGATCCGCGGTAATTCAAAAATGCTCGAAGAGGAATTTGTCAAGGCGAGGAAAATTCAAATGAATTCCTTGCCCAGGGCGCAGCCGGCCGTCCCGGGCCTCGATGTGTACGGAGAGTCGGTGCCTTCGACTCATGTGGGTGGCGACTATTTTGACTTCCTCAACCTGGGTGAACGTCGGTTTGGTATTATTATCGCCGATGTTTCGGGGAAAGGGATGCCCGCAGCGATGTATGTGCAAAAAATGCAGGGGATCGTGCAATCCTCCTATGCCAATATCCGCACCGCATCCGATCTCATCGTCACCTTGCAGATACACCTCGGCTCTACAATGGAATCAATGTTTTTTGTGACTGCCTTGGTGGCTATCTTCGATTTGGAACATCGCGCAGTGGAGATTGCTCGCGCCGGGCACCTGCCCGCCTTGCGTCTAAGGGGCGGCAATGTCGTTGTCCTGAAGCCGCCCGGGCCCTGGATCGGGAAAACAGTCGCCAGTCCATTTGCCGGGAAATGGCCAACTGAAGCGTTCACTCTGGAGAAGGGCGATATATTTCTTTTTTATACCGACGGCGTAGTTGAAACAAGCGGCCCGGCAGGCGAAATGTACGGTCTGGAACGGTTGGAGTCGCTTCTTGATTCAGATACGACTGACGCCCGTAAGACTGTTGCCCGATGTTATGACGACGTCCGGGCATTCGCCCAAAGTTCCATTCAGCATGATGACATCACAATTATCGCTGCTTGTTTCAACGATAACATTTGAAGGAGGGATTCGAGACCGTGAAAAGAATACTTGTCATTGACGACGATCCGGCGGTTCTGCGCGGACTTGAGATCCTGCTGCGGCGCGAACATTTTGAAATGCTCAGCGCAAAGGACGGTGAGACGGGATACTCGCTCTCCAAGCATGAAAACGTCGATCTCATCATTCTTGATCTTCTCCTTCCGAAGCTGAACGGTGAGGAAGTCTGTAAACGGCTGCGGTCAGAGGGGATCACAACGCCCGTATTGATGCTCACAAGTAAGAATAGAGAAATTGACGAAATTATCGGGCTGGAGATCGGCGCTGACGATTATGTATCCAAACCTTTCAGCAATGAGCGGCTCATCGCGAGACTGAAATCTCTGCTCAGGCGCACGGGCGAGCTGCATAAGGACATCGAAACATACGCCTTCGGCGATGTGGAGATAGATTTCAGAAAACGAGAGTTCATGAAGATAAATAAACCGGCGCGGCTGTCGGTGAAGGAATTTGAAGTCCTAAAATATCTCATTCTCCATGAAAGCGAAGTTGTCTCCCGCGACGCGCTCCTGCGAGACGTTTGGGGCTATAGCGACGAAGAGCATACTCCCACAACGCGCACAGTCGATAACTATATCCTTTCCCTTCGCCACAAGATCGAACGCGACCATTCACGGCCGAAACACCTTCTCACGATCCATACACAGGGATACAAGTTCGTGCAGTGACGCTGCAGGACACCCCTCACGGCATTTAGCAAATTGTTGTGTGTTCCTTCCGATCTGACAACCTTCCAATACAATGTATGGCACTTTCATGACATATCCGTGACATCTCCGCCTTCACACCTTCGTAGGATATACTGGTTAGACACAACGACAGTCAAAGGCACGAGGTTATGGATACCATCATGCAAGAGAAAAAGTTACTGAGAGCGGAATCGCGCAGCGCCGCAGGCTCACACAACATTTCCCGACTCGATTTCGTGAACCAACTCACGCTGATCCTTGGCGGCGTCTGCGCAGGCTGTTCACCGGTGAAAATCCTCCTGAAGTGCTATCCCGACAAATTCAAACAGCAGTCCTCGGATATGGATGATATGCTTCGGGCATTTGTCGTAACAGTTATTCCAGGCGCACCCATCGATAACGAGCATCTTATCCGGGTATTTCATGATGATTACTATCCGTTCTCACCTTACACGGGATTTTTTCTGTCTGATCTGGCGCAGCGCTCCCAGGAATTGTTTCAAACCGAAAAATTCTGTGAGCTGTCCCTGGCACAACGAACGAGAGTTGTGCAGGCGGGGCTCAAAGCCGATGCGACCGTTGCCCGACTCTATCGCGGCGCGATACTGCTGGCCCAGGTTTCTTTCTATGCCGGAATCTATGATGATGAAAAGGGGTGTCCATTGGTCGATTTTCATGGCTCAAATTCTGGTTTTTCGGAAGATGCAATGTACTACATGAATCCGGTGAAATTGCTAGCGTGCGAAGCGACGACCACCGGAAATTACGTCTGATTCGATAGGAGGGCAGTCTCGTGAGAAATTTAAGAACTGATGTTCTTGTTGTCGGAAGCGGCTTTGGAGCGGCCGCGCCTGCGCTGCGGTTTTCTCAAGCCGGATTCAGGGTATTGATGATTGAAAAGGGGAGTAATGTTGTCCCCGAGGAAGATTTCAAGCAGACATCAGATCCAAAATACCTTCTTAAATATCTGAAGGGGCTGTCGAACGATGAGGTTAGTTTCACATATGCCGAGGCCTTCGGCGGAGGTTCGGGTTTTTATGAAATGGTCTCGCTTCGCGCACCATCGAATGTTTTTGACCAAGTCGATCAGGATGGTAATCGATTATGGCCTAGTGGAATCGATCGCAGATCGTTGGACCATTACTACGATATCGCCGAAGGGATGCTCCATGTCGAACAGATTGGAGTGGATGAAATTCCAAAATCAGGCGTCGTGTTCTCGGCCATGATGAAGAATCTCGGGTACTCGTGCGATCGGGCACGCTATGCCGTGAAGGGGTGCGTGGGCAGTGGTTTCTGTATTTCCGGCTGTATCTTCGGAGCGAAACAGTCACTTCATCTCAACTATCTTCCACAGGCCCGGTCGGCGGGCATGCAGGTCCTGACGGGCATCGAGGCTAAATCGATTCGCCCGGTGATCACTGACTTGGGCAAGACGCGGTCCTGCCGCAGTATGGCGTCTGTGCCATATCGGTACGAGGTGAGCTGCTGCGATACGGCGAGTGGCGAAGAATTCAGGATCTCGTCGAGACTCCTTATTCTCGGCGGCGGAACGATCGGAACGGCGAAGCTCCTCCTCAGATCCCGCGAATTCATGCCATTTCTGAGCGGTCACGTCGGAAAGAATATCGCAATCAACGGGAGTGTGAAAGCTGTCGGGTTGCTTCCTGAAGGGTTTATTGAGGGAGACATGCTGAGTGGCCGATCCCATCCGGGGATGATCAGCTATCAGTTTTATGATTCACTTGGCATCACCATCTCATCCGCCAAGCCGCTCCCACTCACCATTGTGTCGTCCGCACATCTCTACCTTGGTGGAGAGTCGCGTGACCCGATTACCTGGGGCGCGGCAAATGTGGAGTTGATGAAGCTGTATCGGAAGAGGATGATCGTGTTGTATGCCCTCGGCACGACGCCTCCGTGCGCAGAAGTGCGTCACCTCGGGATGGACAAGTTTGAACCGGTCTTAAATGTGAACGAGGTATTGCGGACGTACTATGCCCAAACGAAAGAATTGCTCCAGTCCATATTCACGCGCAACGGATGCACCGTCATTCAGGCGCATCTCATCGACCGGGAAGGAAAAGAATACGAAGATATCCATTTTGATACCACTCATATGATCGGTTCGTGTAGGATGGCAAATCGCAGGGAAGACGGTGTCGTCGATGCCTACGGTGAAGTGTTCGAGTATCCCGGCATCTTCGTAACGGATGGGGCTTCAGTTCCCAGCTCGCTCGCCGTAAACTCGAGCTTGACCATCCTTGCGAACGCGGAGAGGATCGCGGATCATATGGTACGGTGGTATCGGCCAGCTGATTCGGCACGGGTCGTCGCGGGACGTTTACAATGATTTGACATTTTTTTGACAACTTTCAAAACACGGATGAGTACATTCCTATTAAGATTCAGACAACAATTCTTAGTCGTTTCATACTTCAACCAACCCAGGAGGGTCATATGAAATCTTTATACAAACATCTTGCGAGACATCTTGTAGCAGGCCTGTTTGCGGTTTCGATCTCCTTCGGCCAGGGGACGACGATTACCTTGCTTCATGTCAACGACACTCATTCTCATCTTGACGCAGTAGGTCCCAAAAACGCCGATCTTGATGGAACACTCGGTGGCATCGCGAAAGCTGCCACGGTCATCGGAACACTCAGGGCGACCGAGAGCAATGTTCTTCTGCTGCATGCCGGAGATGTATTCCAGGGCGACCCACTTTTCAACAAATATCTTGGAGTGCCCGAATTCCAGCTCATGACTCAACTGGGCATCGACGCCATGGCCGTCGGCAATCACGAGTTCGATTTCGGCCCCGGCGTCCTGAGCGATGTTCTCAGCACTGCATTTGTAGGGGGTTCGTTTCCATTGGTGTCGGCGAATCTCGATATGAGCGCCTTCCCGGCTCTTCAAACGTGGATCCAGCCCTCCATCATGAAGACGATCAGCGGCGTCAAGATCGGAATCTTCGGCATGACCGTGCCGAATAATCCCACCAACATGCCGGCACCTGTCGTTGTCAGGGATGACCTCGTCCTGGTAGCGCAAAATGCCGTAAAAGCGCTCAGATCACAGGGAGCAGACGTCATCATTTGCCTCTCCCATCTCGGAATCTATTTTGATAAGATCGTCGTCGCAGGCGTCAGTGGCCTCAATTTCGTCATCGGAGGCCATGACCATTACCTGTTTTCCCAGCCGGTCTTCGTCAACGATCCGGACGGCAAACGGGTGGCGATTTTTCAGGCCGGTGAACACTACAAATATGTCGGCAAATTGCATTTCACGGTCGAGAACGGGAACGTGACGATGAACGATTATTCGATCGTCGACGTCGATGCCTCTGTTCCACCCGAACCGACGATTCAAGGGGTTGTGGAATTCCTGAAATCCGGCGTCATCGAACAATTCGGTGATCTCTATCATACGGTCATTGGCACCGCCAGGAACGATGTGACGAAACGTTTTGATCTAAAGAGCCCGCTGCGCGACACGCCGATGGGTAACCTGGTGACCGACGCGTTTCGCAGCAAGACCAGAACCGATATCGCCATCACCGCCCTTGGCTTGATCTCTGAAAAAATCTACAAGGGGAAGATCGTCGGCGCGGATGTTTTCCGATCGATGAGTTATGGTTTCGATGAAACGACAGGTCTTGGCTTACAACTTGCAACGTTTGATATCAGCGGCGCAGAGCTTGTGAAAGGACTGGAGATCGGTTTGTCGCAACTTGAGATCGGCGACGATTTTTTCCTCCAGGTTTCGGGGATGCGGTTCACCTACGATCCGAAGCAGCCGGTCGGACAACGTGTGATCGTCAAATCGATTCATATCGACAAAAAGAAATTTTCGCCCGACCGCAGCTATAGTGTTACGGTGAACACCGGCATCCTTGCATTGCTCGGTTCATTAGGTATCAGCGTGTCAAACATCGACGTTATGACCGATTTTGAGTTTCACGTCGTCAGAGACTACATTGCCTCGCGGGAGCGTATCAATGAGCATCCTGAGGGGCGGATCCGGGCAATAATGGATGACGATTGCGATCGAGAGAAATCGATCCATGACATTGGGCGGGAAGCGAGCAAGGTGTGCAATCTCCTGGGGAATTACCCCAATCCGTTCAATCCGGCGACCGAGATCAGATTCCAGCTCTCCGAAGAAAGCTATATCACTCTCAAGATTTACAATGTGATCGGGCAGGAAGTCGCTGTTCTCGTTGATGGCATGCGATCCGCCGGGGTTCACGAGGCAACGTGGAATGCTTCGGCTCTCCCGAGCGGTATCTATTATGCACGGATCAGTAGCTCCGGGCATTCAGTTTCGAAAAGGATCCTGCTGATAAAATAGATCGAAGATCCGTCTCTTGCTGGGAGGCGCAAGAGCGGATTGTGGAAAATGAGATTTCAAAATCAAAGGGAAATCATCATGCTGAACAGATCAAGGATCGCCACATGGACCGTTTGTCTGATTCTGGCGGTCCAGCTTCTGCACGGACAATCGCGGGACAGGATCGTTGTCCTGAGCTCCAGGGTCGGAGAGAGCATTGATTCCTTGGTGCGTGAGGATTATCATCTATTCCCCACGATTGAGCATTTCAGTTTTGCGGAATTTTATCAGACATCTGATCAATCGTATTATGTGCGGATCTTTTTTTTCCGGTCGAATGAATTGACCGATACGATTGTCTCCTGTTCCGCCCAGTTGGTCCTGATGATTGCAGAAAAGCTCAATCACTACGAAGACCTGATGTCCGGAGCCTATACTATGGGAACTGATCCCGCTCGGCTGCAGTATATTGAGGACACGCTGAAGGTAAATGCAAAAGCGCTCCAGGAGGATAGGATGCTCAGAGCTGACCGCGTCGTCATAAAAGACAGCGGCACAATTTTGGAACATCGGCAGCTTGAGGGCAGAAGGTCCGCCGCCGTGTCGACGTCCGGTGATTTCTTTCCGTGGTCGTCAAACGTTCCTGATGAGGCGGTTGAACATTATCCGAGACTCGGATTTGGTTTTGCCTATGCTGCGGGGTCCCCGAACATTGCCGGACTCAATCAGGCCTTTACTCTTGTGGAAGACAGATATCGCAGGCAGGGATACAACATCCGTCCACACAGGCAGTTTGCGGCGGGCGAGATCCGATGGTTCTCTTTGAAGTATATGTTCTCTGCGGCCGTAGCTGCAGCGCTGGAAGCAGGGTCGTCCACCGAAGACCTCGATGTTAGAAGCGCGACGATAGCAATTATCATTCACTTCGATCTATTCAGGAGTCGTTTCGTGAAACCGTATCTGGCCGTCGGGGCTGGTATCTACCACTTGGCAAGCTTCCAATCGTACGGTTACGGTAACCGCATCAGCCCGATCGACACCTCCGGTAGGTATCAATATCTCGCTGATATCCGAAGCAGCGATGGAGGCGGAGGCGTGTTCCCTCTGACAGTAGGAGTAGAATTGATCGCTAGTGGTGGGCCGTCGCTTTCGTTGTATGCAACAGATTTTGCGATGTCGGCGAGGTCGATCTCCCTGTCCACCGGTGATCATGTGGAGTTGAATCCGAGCTACTTTGCCATCGGCGCAAGAGCGATGATCTATTTCTGAAAGCAAGGCTATGACCCATCGTGTGGTGATAACTGGTATCGGGGTGATCGCGCCGCCGGGCGCGAGGAAGGAAAATTTCTGGGCCGGTCTCAAATCCGGGAGCTCGGCCGTCTCGGCGATTGAAGGGTTCGATTGTGCTCAATTTTCCACAAGGATTGCTGCCCAGGTGAAGAATTTTGATCCGCTTGAATTTCTCGACCGGAAGTTTGCATCACGGCTCGACCGCTCCGCACAATTTGCCGTTTGCGCTGCGCTCCAGGCGTACGATGACGCCCGAATCACATTCGATGCATCTCAGGCCCGGCGAGTCGGCGTATTCGAGGGAACAGCGATGGGAGGGCTGAACCTCAATTTCGAGATGTACAGGCATTATCTTGCAGAAGGAGCGCCTGGCGTTTCGCCGCTGGCATTGATCAACGGAATGACGGGCAACGGTTCCAGCAGCATCACTCGCATGCTGCATATTCACGGCCCGGCGGTGACGCTGTCGAGCGGCTGCGTCTCTTCATCATACGCAATCGGGGACGCGTACAGGAAAATAAAATATGGAGAGCTTGATGCGGCGATTGCCGGAGGTGCTGAGGCGCCGATCTCAGCAGAAATCCTGAAACTTCTTTCCAGCATGCGTCTGCTCTCAACCGCTAATGAGAGTCCCGCATGCGCATGCAAACCGTTCGACGCTCACCGGGACGGATTCGTGGTGGGCGAAGGAGGAGCCATGCTCGTCATTGAGTCGCTTGAGCATGCCCTTCAACGCGATGCGCATATCTATGCCGAGATTCTGGGGATCGGTGCGTCATCGGATGCTTATCATGCTACTTCACCCTCACCGGGTGGTGAGTTCATCGCCCTCGCCATGAGCGCGGCGCTGGAGGAAGCGAACCTTGGGCCTGCGGAGATTCAATATATTAATGCTCATGGCACGGCGACCCCGATGAATGATGTCGTCGAAACAATGGCGCTGCGGCGTATTTTCGGACAGGAGTGCGACCGGATTCCCGTCAGCTCGACAAAATCGGTCACCGGGCATCTCCTCGGTGCTTGTGGGGCGCTGGAGATGGTCATCGCAGCTCTCGCGATCTGTGATGGCTGGATCCCTCCGACGATGAACCTCACCAATCCTGACCCTCGATGCGATCTTGATTACGTTCCGCGCCTTGGTCGCCCGGCGGACCTTCGCATCGTCATGACCAATAATTACAGTTTTGGAGGGAGAAATTCCTCCGCCATTCTGAGGAGATTCAACCATGAAACGAGAGGAGGGTAAGATCATGTCTTTAACCATAAAGAAATATTCCCTTGTACTCCTGGTGCTGGCTCTGCTTGCAGAGGCCTGCACGGTTTCCAGGATCATTACCCGCAAATCGGAACTGATGGAGCGGGCAGCTACGGGCGACATCGATGTCCTGATGCATGATGGAACACGCTACACCCTGGAGAATTACAAGTTGAAAGACTCACTCCTCATCGGAAGGGGGATATCCGAACGCGACCGGGTCCGGAGCAGGTTCGAGGGTCAGCTGAAATTATCCGACATCGATTACATCAAAACGGAGAGTATTCATCTCGGGAAGACGCTGATTGCCACCGGTGCCGTCGTCTTTGTCGGCGTGAAGGCTCTTAGCTACCTTGGCGGCTCACGGGAACCGACCATAAATGAGAATGTTCAAACATATATTCCTGGCGGTGGAGGAGGTGGCTCCTGCCCGTTCGTCTATTCGTACGACGGAGCAGATTTCAAACTCGAATCGGAAACATTCGCCGGAGCGGTTTTCAAAGGAGCAGAGCACGCGAGCCACGACGTGCTTTCAGCATTGAAGCCGGTGGGCGGGAAATATCTCCTGAGGCTGACCAACGAGAGGACCGAGACGGAATACGTGAATCTCGTCAAGCTGTCGGTTGTCGACATCCCTCCAGGCATGCAGATGCTCCCTGATCAGAGGGGAATGATGCACACAATCGCTTCGCCGCTCGCCCCACAAACTGCCGTCGATCTTAGAGGACGTGACGTGCGAAAAGAAATCGCATCAGTTGATGACCTGGTGTGGGAAAGCGAACTTGCAGGACGCGATTTCTCACGGGATGACGATCTCCGTGACGGGCTCGTCCTCGAGTTCCCGAAACCGGAGGGAGCCACAGTCGCCAAGCTTGTCGTTCGCGGGATCAACACACCTCTGGGCGTGTTTGCGTTCGAACAACTGATCACGCTCATGGGCGACAGGAAGATGGAATGGTATCAGAAGCTGGAGAAGGATTCGGTGGAGGCAAACAAAATGATCCGGTTCATGATGCGCGAGGGGATGCTGCATATCTCTATCTGGGAGAACGGCACATGGGTGGCGAAGGCACCTCTCATGGATGTCGGGCCGAACGTTCCAAAGAGCCAGATGACGTTGATCGATCTCCGGGGAATTCACGGGGGTGTGCTGGCGGTGAAGCTTGAATGCGTGGCCGACCTGTGGAAAATCGATCAGGTCGGAATCGATTATTCCCCCGATCGTCCCGTCAACATTCGGGAATTGTCCCCGGTCACAGCAATCAACGACGAAAACCATGATGTGACTGCACTTCTCCAGGACGACGACAACCGTTATTATACGACGATTAAGGAACAGTCTGCAATGCTCACCTTCGAAGCCCCGCCGGTGAACGAAGCGATGACGCGGATGTTCGTGCTGAAAACGAAAGGGTATTATCATCAATGGTTCGAGGGATCGGGCGAGTTTCAAGCATCCACCATCGAAAAAATCCTCACTCAACCCATGTACGGGAGCAAAAAATATATGCCGATCTGGAGGGCATTGAAGGAATCTCCTCCGAAGCGGACCGATTGAAGCAGCGATCTTCGTCCTGTAGCATGTTCTGTTGGTCATCCAAAACGCGCCCTCCTGCAGGGCGCGTGTCATTTCTGGCAGGCCCATCGTGGAGGGAATTTTCATATCACACAAATTTTTGTTACGTTTCCAGCTAAATCTTTGTACGCTCTGTTTTTCACTGAAGCAGTCTCATTCGAAGATCGTAATCCATGATCCGCAGTTTCATCGGGCTCTGCATTCTTGCGTGTTGTTGTTCGGCAGTATCCGCTCAGGACCGGACCGGGTACGTCAATCCCTTCATCGGCACGGACGCGCACGGCCACACATTTCCCGGCGCGACGGTGCCGTTTGGCATGGTCCAGCTGAGTCCCGACACACGCGTTGAAGGCTGGGATGCGTGCGCAGGATATCACTACTCTGACAGCATCATCCTCGGTTTCAGTCATACACATCTCAGCGGTACCGGCACTGCGGATTACGGGGATATCCTCATCATGACGTCGATTGGTATGATCCGGGCCGGAAGCAGAGGTTCTCGCTTCTCTCACAAGAATGAAAAAGCTTCTCCCGGTTATTACGCCGTTCTGCTGGACGATGACCAGATAACTGCGGAGCTGACTGCTACACAGCGTGTCGGTTTCCATCGGTACACTTTCCCAAAGTCCGATCAGGCAACAATTCTCATCGACCTTCACCACGGGCTCGGGCCTGATGTCGTGACCGCATCCGGACTTCAGGTGGTCGGTGATCATGAAATCTCGGGTTTTCGAAGATCGTCCGGCTGGGCCAAAGATCAGATCATTTATTTTGTCGCGCAATTCTCGAAGCCATTTAAGGGATTCGGAATGATGAAGGATGATACCATCCGCCAGAGTGAACCTTCCATATCAGGAACAAATCTCAAAGCGTATGTTCAGTTCTCCACACTGCAGAATGAGAAAATACTTGTCAAAGTCGGCATTTCTTCGGTGAGCATCGAGGGTGCGAGGAAAAACCTTCAGGCCGAGATTCCCGGATGGAATTTTGATGAAGTGCACCGGGCTGCGGAGACGTCCTGGAATAAGGAGTTGACCAGGATCGAAGTCGGAGGCGGAACGCGAGACCAGCTTACGACATTTTACACGGCTCTCTATCATGCCATGATGGCACCGAATGTTTTCAGCGACGTTGACGGGAATTATCGCGGCATGAACGGATCAACTCGGCAGGCGAGCGGTTTTACGATGTACACGGTATTTTCGCTGTGGGACACATTTCGCGCGGAACATCCTTTGCTTTCTATTATTGATCAACGGCGCACGATCGATTTCATCAAATCGTTCCTGGCCAGATTTAATGAATCAGGGACTCTTCCGGTTTGGGAGCTTGCTGCAAACGAAACGTGGACGATGATCGGCTATCATGCCGTCCCCGTTATCGCGGACGCGTACATGAAAGGGATCAGAGATTTCGACGTTGAAACTGCCTATCGTGCAATGAAACGCAGTGCGGAGCTTGACGGATCAAGAATATCGAGCGGTATCTATTTCTATCGTTTACAAGCTGGGTCATTTATTGAATCAAAGAAACTCATTTTGCTCAGATGAGCGGGCAACTGCAGTTAACAAGCGGCAACACGACGCTGGAACAAGCCGTGGTTAGAAAGAGCCTCGCTCAACACTTTTGCTTCACAATGAATTTGTCTGTTTATAGTTCGCAAAAGTGCTGCGTGTTGCCGCCAGACGTTAAGCGCAATGTTGTTCAGCTTGGCCTAACATAGTTGAACAAGCATTTTTTCAATTATTCTCTTGAATATGAATAAAATGGCTGAAGATGAGATTCGAAATCTAATTGTCGAGTCAAGGAACGCATCTAACAAGCAAAGCTGTTTAGCCGATCTCACAAAGGCAAGGGAACTCTGCAAACAAATCCCTAGACCAAAGACTGCGAATTTCTATGGTCTAGAGTCTGAGGTTCTCTCAGAGATCGCACGAATGAAATCAATGCCATCGGAGAGAATGACTTTCTGGACGGAGGCTTTGGATGTACTCTGGACAGGAATCTCAAAATTCAACGACCCTGCCTTGGTGGAGCGACTTGGCAAAAAAACTATTGACTTTCTTCAAGATCCGTTTGTCAACATCATGTTAAATGACGCCATTCACCTCTTGGCTAAGGCTAAGCGAAGCATTGACGATTCCCCACGAGAGATACCAGTTGAGTTACAATCACTGCTCTTAGCGAGGAAATCCGCTCTCATCCGTCAAATGGCAAAACTGCAAACAACTAGGATACAACAGGAGCAGATGTCACAAAAGGCGTTAAGATGTGCACATAAAGCTGTGGATGAATTTGCAGATTCATGGAACGCTCATCTTGAACTAGGATTGGCTCTTTTGTACACTTCGGAATTTGAGAAAGGTGACAAAGAATTCCATCGCCGTCTTGAGGAGGCCGAGCAAGCGCTTTGGAAAAGTTACAGCCTTCAAGCCACTGTCTTCAATCTGCTAGCACTGAGTAAGTATTTCCGTGTAACCTATCAGACCCTTCCATTCTTGGAATGCTTCGACAAGTATTCACTCATTGAGCATAACAAGCGCCGATACTACGATGAATCCTATCTTTTCGCCGAAGGAGTACTACAGGTTTGGTACTCCGGTTATCCAGCAACTTTCACCAATTCAAGATTGACGGAAGCCGAAAGACTCTTGGAACAATCAATCAATTTTGGGAACTCCAATGCCCGTCACATCATTGACTTGGCATTTACTAAAGCGGCTCAGGGCGACGTGCATATCGGTAGAGAAATTCTTGGAAAGCTCCACAATCTTTCAGACAGTGTATCGTGGACTGAAATAGCTGCGATGGTCTCGCAAATAGGACCCGGCGATGATCTCATTACACAGGGATTCGCCTCAGGTATAGCCGAATCTTCCACATGGAATAAACTTGCGACTTTTGCAATCGACTTCTTGGAAGACACCAATTTGGCAATCTCTCTATATCAAGTAGCCCTTCGCATCCAACCTTTAAATGCCGTCGCCATGACAAACTTGGCGAGAGCCTTGCTCTCAAGAGGGGAGAAAGAATCAATCAACGAAGCAAATATTCTAATATCTAAGGCAGCTAGCTGTGCCAGTCGTCGTTTCCGGTGGTGGAGGAACGTACGAGAACAAATTCACCAAAAGCTCGCCGATACCAATCAAAATGCGCCCAAGGTCAGTAAACCATCCGCTCGCCTCAAACTCACTCATTTATCAGACCTACATCGCACCTTTCAAGAATTGAAAAACTCTTCAGATCATCAGGCCCGGGGTTTCCAATTCGAGAAATTAGTCAAGCGCCTCTTGGACATTTCACTGGGAAATACCTTCGGCTCATATCGAGCACCGCTGAAATCGTTCCATAGCCCAACACTCCAAATCGACGCAGCGTTTAGCTTCTTTGATCGTAGCTTTTACCGTGTAGAAACTAAATGGACGGCATACCCTATCACACCTAGCGACATCGTGCTCTTTCGACAAAAACTAGACGTCGTTGAAGTTAAAGGACTTTTCATCTCAGTCAACGGTTTTACCTCTGAGGCTGTACAAACCGCATACGGATTCAGAGGTGAGAGGCAAATCATACTCATGGATGGCGAGGAGCTCGAGGCACTTCTGGAGGGCTCTCCCTCACTTGACGAAGCAATCAGACTCAAACAGATTTACTTTGCTAAAGAATCGAATCCGTATTTTCGGGTGAAACCATCTGTACAGATCGACAGCATCTTGAATTGAACAACACTGCGCTTAACAATTGTAAAAAAGTCATTCGCTTTATTATATGAAAAATTATAGTGCTCACTACATGCCGTTGCTTCACAGAGAATTAGTCTATAAGAGTTCGCAACGGCACGTCTTTTTTACAAAGCACGTTAGTAACTACTTAAATCCTGCGTGAAAAAGTTACTCTGCTGTCAAAAGATGCTTTAATTTATGGCGTGTTGAGCAAATTCTTTCAATAAGCGCATTTGTAATGAAGCTAACTTTTAGTTAGGTTCATTTATGCGCTCAGGATCACGC
>ORMF012041120.1_pt1 | contig 16982 bp, 12 predicted proteins | sample 1779871 | NCBI WGS metagenome assembly ORMF01 (sample SAMEA104232316, study PRJEB22302) | groundwater metagenome | biome: forest; feature: aquifer; material: groundwater | place: USA | collected 2011-08-07 | depth 5.4 m
AACATCGCATCCGTCACAGCCGGCGGCGATGAACCGTGGCCTGAAACTTGCCCGGACTCCCTTGGTGTTGTTTCTCGATGACGACATCGAGCCCACTCCGGGATTCATCGCAGCCCACGCTGCAAGTTACACGTCGCCCACGATCTGGGCCGTCGTAGGCCAGATCGTCCAGCCCTGGCAGCAACCGACCGATCTCGACCGGGCAACGCAAGACCACGGCGGGTTGCGGCGAGACCTGGACTTTCCTTTCCACACTACCCGCACGTACGCGCAGATTTTCAATCTCATGTCAGGGCACGTTTCCGTGCGGCTGGATCGTGCCCTCGAGCTCAGAGGATTCGACGAGAACTATCGCGGCGTCGCGTTCCGCTTCGACACCGACTTCGGACGACGCATCGTACGGGCTGGCGGAGACATCAAATTCGATCCAACTGCGAGCATCAAGCACCTGCGTGCCGTCCGAGGTGGGACTCGTAGCCTCGGAGGCCACCTTGCGTCTCCGAGCCCCAATCACGGTCAGGGGGATTACTATTTCGCGATGCGGCACGGAACTTTCGGAGACTCGGTTCGATATTGTTTGGCGCGGATCGTCCGAGAGGTCAGGACCCGGTTCCACCTCCGGCATCCATGGCACATTCCGACCAAGCTGCTCGGAGAACTGAGAGCGTTGATTTGGGCGTGGCGGCTGAGTCGGCAGGGCCCAGCATTGCTACCTGACAAGAACGCGCAGGCGGCAATTGGGGCCAATCGCGATCCCGATATGGAGCACTGCGCCACCGCCAAGAACGACGCTACGATCAGAGAAGGGACTCATACAGGCTGATGTACTTGCTCGAGGTAACGCCAACCGAGAAGTTCTCCACCACGAATTTGCGTCCCTGAACGCCCAACCTGCGCCTCAACCCGCCATCGTAAACAAGCTGTGACAGCGCGGTTGTCAACCCCTTGGTGTCACCGAACGGTACGGACAGACCCCCGATCCCGTTACGTACAACCTCTTTCAGGCCCCCGGAATCGAATGCAACGACAGGGGTTTCGCACGCCTGGGACTCGGCCGCGATACAGCCGAACGCCTCCACTCGCGACGCGCTCAAATTGACGTCGGACGCACTGTAGCACTTCGCCATGTCCTGAGGCGAAGTCTGGAACGGAATGGCGACGCAGCTCAGTCCCGCGTCAGTAAGCCTCTTCGCCACTAGCGGCGACGACCTTCCGACGAGCACGACGGTAACGTCCTTAGAAACCAATCCAAACAACGAGTCAATTCCGTATGGCGCAAACCCAGTGGCAAATCCCTCGAGTGTTTGCCCGGTAACGAGAATCTTGACTCTATCGTGGGGGATACCAAATGCACGTGCCAACTCGTGCCGCTCCGCTTGTGGAACTCCCTTGAACACTTCCGTGTCGATCCCTTCGTAAATCGTATGCTTCGCAACGCCCGCCCATATCGGGGATTCCCGCGCGGTGCGCGTGACCCACTCCGATATGCCGACGAATGACAGATTCGACATCCGAACGATCCGCCGCTTTCGGCGCCAGTTATAACGAGTACCATCTCGGGTAACCGCCGGTACGATCGTCAAATCCGGGCAGCTCCCACACCCGATCTTCCACCGCTCACATTCGCGAAAATGTGAGCAGTGGCCGGTAAACGACCACGTTTGATGCTCGGTCAACACTCCTGGTATGCGCCGAGTGAGCTTCGGTAGCACCGATAAGTCGGCGTACCCACCTCCATCCTCGCCGCCCCACAGATTGTTGAAATGTATCACATCGGTATCCGCCGGTATCAGGTCGTACAAGCCTCTAAAGCTTGGATTGTAGATATCCTGCCACCCCGTCGCAGACTCGACTAATCGCATGAGCCGTCGACTTCCTGGGATGCCGCGCACATAAGGAATCTCTACGACGCCTTCAGCCTGCGTATGCTTCTTTCCAACATACAGGGTAGACCTGATACCACGGGCAATCAGAGCGGTATGCAGTGACAGTACGGAGCGCTCTGCTCCGCCGCCGAAATCCGCCGTATTCACCATCGCAATGTTCATGTTCGCCGCGCTCACGTCGAGTCAGAAATGGTTTGCTGCTAGAGGCCGTAAGCGCCCTTCATCCAAGCAACGGTTCGTTCAATACCCTCCGCCAGGGTAACAGTGTCAACGTGCCCCAATTGAACCTGGGCCTTGGATGTATCGACTCGCTTGTCCCGCGTCGTCATCACCTCCGTGTCCTGGTGTTGCACGAGTGAAGCGTCCGCCCCGGTGACTCGCAGCACCAAGTCCGAAAGTTCTTCGATGGTGTGCCGCTGGTTGCCACCGATGTTATACGTTTCACCGGGCACAAAACGCTCGATGATGTTGGCAAGCGTCCTCACAGAATCCGTCAGGTACGTCGATGTTCTCGAATATCCCCGAAAGACTACCCAGGGCAAGCCCCTGAGAGCACAATACATGAAGCGGCAGTTGACGGAACGATATGGGCTGTAGTACTCACCTGGCCCGTAGGTATTGAAAATCCGCACGACGACCGACTCCGTTCCGAATTGCACCCGGGAGTTACCTACTTGAATCTCATTGACCCACTTCGTCATTGCATAATCGTTCAGCTGGCGCACCTCATATTCGTCCATCACCGATTCCATCATGATTCCCGGCCAGTCTCCGTACACTTCAGATGACGACAGATGAATCAACCTGAACCGCTCTTCTTCCTGCAATCGAATCAGATTTTTCGTCCCGATAACGTTCGCTTTCCAGAGTTGCTCATAAAAGTCCTCGCCGTTCCACCGGCCGAACTCCGCAGCACAGTGATAAACATAGTCGAAGGGACCCCACGTGCGAAAGATCCGCTGCAACTGCCTGAACTCGCCAATGTCGCAACGAGCATAGCACGGCTCCCGCACATCCGTTCGGAGCGAGAACCCAACTTCTCCTTCACCGTGACGGAGATCGATGGAGTAAACTTGATGGCCTCTGTCCTTCAGCTCGGCGACCAGCCCCCGCCCGATTGTGCCCAACCCTCCAGTTATCAATACTCTCTTCGCCATGTCACGTTCCTTTCATGCCTCAGTGTTCGAACGTCTGCGGAAAGGCCACACACTCGTGTGCGCAAAATACGTCGTGGCTGTCGCGCGGCTACGGGGCCATTAGCTCATGGAACTTCTGCTGAAACAACTCCAAGTTGAGGATGGTATCCAGCACGCTATCGCGACTCTCTTTCATCTTCAGGAGCGTCTCTTCGTCCGAGGACAAGCGTCGGAGACAGCCCACCAATCTGGTCGGCTCATTGGAGTCGCACGTCACTCCAACAGCGTGGGCGCGTAGGAACGCTGCCACACTCGAGTCCGCCGGACCATGGAACAGCACGGGGAGATCGCACGCCAGATACGTCCCGAGCTTTGTAGGAAAACACAAGCGAACGGACTCCCGACGATTGTTGTCGAACCAATACGGCAGGTACCCGACGTCAACCTGCGCGAGCATCGGCAACATCTCGTCAGTCCCCCGCCAACCGAAGAATCGCACATTCGCGCGTCCAGGTGCGCCGAGCAGAATTCGCTTGCAGAACGTCCACACTTCCACCTCTCGCCCGTCCAGCACCCACTGGATCGAATCGAGCGCAGCCATCAGCGCGTCCCACTCAACCCTCGAATAGACGCTACCGCAAAAACCGATACGAAAACTCCGCTCCGGCCGCGATTGCTGGGCACGCGCGACGACATGGGAACGTCGCACGGCATGTCTCAGCAGGACGCATGGAGTGCCGAATCGCTGTGTGTACTCAGCCTGCATGTTCTCTGAAACCACTCCGCACCGCTGAGACTGGCGAACAGAGGCTGCGAAATCGCGTTTGGCGCGGAGTGTGGACCAGCGATCCCAGCCGAGTTCGCCACAAACGGCCTCCGGAGGGTCCCACACCGTCGTCACGAGGGGAATGCCTAACCTCCGAGCGATTTGCCTGGGTAGTCGATACATGAGAGGAGTATCAAGTACCGCCCAAATGACGTCCGGCTCAAATGCTTGCACCAGAGCCCATGTGCGTCGAATCGCGCAGCCCTGACGAAAACAACGCGTGACCCACTGGTCCGCATACGCCACGAGCGCCCCGACCCTGCCACTCGTGGGCCGCCGCGATCGGTCGTACGGCCAGTGATGAATCTCGCGGCACACCTCCGACAGGTCCGCGCTCCATGGCTCAGGCGTCGGCGCCGACGAAAAGTGAATGCACGCAATCCTGTCGGACGGGTACTGGCGGCAACACTCTAGCAAGTAGAGCCCACCGACACCCGACGCCGATGGCTGATTTGAACTGATTAGCAGGACCCTGCGCTGGCTCATGCGCAAGCAACCTCACTCGCACGAATCGCGCACGAGGCGTCCCGCGGTGAATTTCTGCCAGCAAGCGACGATTCGGTCCGCAGCCTTGCCGTCCCAGAATGGCGGACAGCGACGTGTCGACGAAGGGGCATTTTGAAGCAGCTCTCGTGCCGCGCGGTGAATGCAATCAGCGGTCGAGGCAACGAGCCGATTGGTCCCCATTGTTATGGTGATAGGGCGTTCCGTGTTCGGACGTACCGTCAGGCAGGGAACTTGAAGAAACGTCGTCTCTTCCTGCATTCCTCCAGAGTCGGTGATCACGAACCTGGCTCGCTTGGTCAGGGCCAGGCACTCGACGTAGCCCAGGGGCTCTATGAGCGACATCCTGCGGGAATCCGGCGCGAATCCCAGGCGTGTCATGCACTGTCGCGTTCGCGGATGAACTGGAAAGACCAGATGTATGTCCTCACTCACGCGCCGAAGCCCCTCCAAGACGCATTCAAATGTGCTGGCGTCATCCACATTGGATGGGCGATGCAATGTTACGAGCGCAAAGTCCCCCGATCTTCGCCCCAACCTCTCTGTGATTCCGGAGCTATCGATCGCAGGCAACATTTCGACGAGCGTATCGATCATTACGTTTCCGACGAGGCAGATGCGATGTTCCGCAACTCCTTCACGTAGCAGGTTCGCTTCCCCATCGACCGAAGGTACGAACAGGAGACTTGAAATCGCGTCCGTAAGACGGCGATTGACTTCTTCTGGCATGGTCATATCACCAGATCTCAGTCCGGCTTCGATATGGGCGATCGACGTGCCCATTTTCGACGCGACGAGCGAGCAGGCGAGCGTTGAGTTCACGTCTCCGACGACGAAGACCCAGTCTGGATGGTGCTTCGCCAGGACCGGCTCGACCCCCATCATGATTCGAGCTGTCTGCTCGGCGTGACTCCCGCCGCCCACACCCAGGTGTACATCCGGGGCGGGAATGCGTAACTCATCGAAGAAAACAGCCGACATGCCTTTGTCGTAGTGTTGGCCAGTGTGCACAAGAACCTGATGGACTTCGGGGGCCAACTTATGAAATGCGCGCAGGACCGGCGCTATCTTGACGAAATTGGGGCGCGCCCCGACTACGTGTAGAATTTTCATCGACCAAACACAGGTGTAAGACCGGCCAGAGATCTGAGTGACATGCAGGGGCATGTGGATCGAGGTTGTAACGATCGCGTTTCGATCTGTGTAGGCATTGCTAGCGTGACAGTAAAACAGGACGAAGTCGGGCCGTCAAGCGGCGTCGGCGATGCTCGCCCCCGTCCTTGGCGCAATACGGAGCGGCCGGTCGTTCCTTTGGATTGACGCAACACGGGATACTCCTTGACTCGTTCCTGTTAGCGATCATGATTTCCAAATGCACCTTAGTAACCGGCGACAGTGCACGAAGCAAGTCGCCTTGCTGAGCCACGGACGATGACCGGCGGATACTGGTTTGCTGCCTGGGTCGCCGTCTCGTGCCTCGTCGCATCGGTGCGCTGGCGAGCGGGCCTGGTCCTGCTCTTCGCTGTCGGGTCCGTTCAGGACGGCGTGCGCAAGTGCGTTCTCGAAGCGCCCGCGGTCATCGTTCTCGCGACGGTACCGATATGGATGGGTGTCCTCGTTGGATTGATTCGGGCACGTGAGCTGCGCCTGGGTCCGGTCTGGTGGGACTCGCGCCTCGTCCAATGCGCAGGCCTGGCATTCGCTATCCTGCTGCTCCGGTCCGCAGCCCACACGTCCGCCTACAGCCCAGGGGCCTGGCAACTCCCGCTGCTGGGGTGCTTTCCGTTCCTGAGCGTGTTTCTCGGTATCGCCGTGGGGCAGTCGTATCCGCGAACGGCTGCGGACCCTTCGCGATCCGACACGGACTTGCGATACATCCTCGGTGCGTATTGCGTGGTGGTGTCCATTGTGTTGATCGGAGTCCCCTTCGAGCGAGCAATGGCGGAACATCCCTGGCCTTCGCTCGGATCACAGGTTCTCCGGTACACCTGGTTCCGCGTCCGCGACGACGGGGGAATCCACCTGCTTTCGGGCTTTTATCGCAGCCCCGACATCATGGGCTGGCACGCGACGATGTTGTGCATGCTGGCTGCCTGCCTAATGCTCACCGCGCGCGGTTGGCGTCGCGGGAGCTGGGGCCTCGTGGCGGCGTGGGGATTGGTCGGCAGCATGTTCTGTGGCCGACGCAAGATGTTCTTCATGATTCCCCTCTTCGCGATGGTGCTCTTGGTCCTGCTTCATGCGAAGACGCGATCGTGGCGCCTGGTGCTGAAAGTCTGCGGCGGCTTGTTCGCGTTGGCGATCGCGGGAACCTTCATTTACGTCGCACTCGGGTCGAGTTCCGGCGTCGGAGCGTACTACTTCGAATCGGGCCGCGAGTCCCTCGGACGTATCTGGTCGCACGGCTTTCAAGAAGTCGCGTACTCCGCACGCGGCGGAGGCTGGCTCGGCCAGGGCTTGGGGTTGGCATCGCTGGGCGCCCACCACCTCGATATCCCAAACCGCCCCCGGATGTGGCAGGAAAGTGGACTCGGGCGCGTCGTAGTCGAGTTGGGGCTGCTCGGACTGGCATCGTTCCTCGCTCTGATCGCCGCGGTAGCGACGAGCGTTCTGCGAAGCCTGTTGCGGTCGAGTCTCGATGACCGGCGATTTCTTCTCGTGACCGGCCTGTACGGCGTGTGCGCCGCGAACCTGGCAAGCTTCGTGATGTCGCATCAGGTGTTTGGGGATCCGTTCATCAGCACGATGCTGGGCGTCGTGATCGGGACCCTTATCTTCGGAGCGCGGGAGCACGCGCCACCGCGCGCTCGCGCCGTGATCGGGACGGCGCGGTGGTCTCGTGCGCGAAAATGGCTCGTCGACACGGCCGCCGTCGCCTTCGTCACCACGCTGGCGTTCCACCTATGGGGGCCGACGTGGGGAACCCCCGATGGAAGGCAGATCTACGTGTCGCCGCGCGGACAAGACTGGAGCGACGGCGCGGGTCGAGACTGTCCCCTTCGAACGCTTCAACGTGCGGCCGACAGGGCACGCCCCGGGGACACCGTCGTCCTCCTACCGGGGCTCTACCGTGAACGCGTCGTAATCCGGCAGGGTGGGCAACCCGGACGGTCGGTGACGTTCTGCGCCGAGGTCCCAGGAACCGTGACGATTTCGGGGCAGGCGCCCCCGGGAGTCGTGTCAAATCTCGCGTGGCGCGACGATGGGGGGGGCGTGTACTCGGCCGCGACCCCCTGGCCTGTCTTCGCGGCACGAGTGGGTGACGAAGCGCTGTTCCGAACCTGGACGCTGGACGCGTTGCGGCGATTCGGCGCGATGCCCGGAGCCCGTTACAGTTTCACGTACGAGGCCGAGCGACTCCATGTGTTCGTCCCGGGCGGACGACCTCCGAACGCACACGCCCTGACCCTGCACGACCGAATTCCGGCGCGGCAGGCCAATGGCGTTTGGCGCGCCGCCAACGTGTGGCTCCAGGCCGATCACGTGCGCTTCGCCGATCTGCGCTTCGATTTCGGCGTCGGCGCGTCGATCCACCTGGCGAACGCCACCAACGTGACGATCGAGGGCTGCGCCTTCAGTGGGGCGCAGTGCGGAGTCAGTGCAGCGAGCGGCTTGAAGCCGTCGACGGACCTCCGTATCGAGAGGTGCCTGTATCACAACTACCCCCAGGGCGAGTGGCTCGCGGGCTGGCTCCCCTGGAACGAGGTGTACTCGACGGCGGCGGAGTCGACGTTCGTGAGATCGATTGCCGACGGAGCCGAGCTACATCGGAACCTCGTGGTCCATGCCAGCGACGGCATGGTCGTGACGACTCGCAACGCGCCCCCGCGCAAGGGCATAGCGATCAGCCAGAACCTGATCGCGTGGTGCACGGACGACGCCTTCGAGCTCGACGGTTTCTCGCGCGGGATCAACGTCGAGCGCAACCTCGTCTACGATGTACATGAGTCGCTTGGCCTCAGCCCGGTGTTGGAGGGCCCCATTGAGATTCGCGGCAATGTGTTCCTCCATCCCACCGGCGGGCTGAACGGTGCCCAGCTCAAGCTCATCAACTCAAGCTTCGGGAAGCCCGGGCTGGACGGCCCCATCTCCAATGTCTGCGTCGAGGGCAACACTTTTGTCGGCCGGCACCTGTGCTTCACGGACCGGAGGCCCGTGCGAAACGTGAGTGTCCGCAGGAACTTGTTCGCGGTGCGGGAGATGATCTCGGCGTGGCCGCCGGGCATGGTCGACGAGGGTAACGAGTACGTCGTCCTTCCCTTGCTGCATGCCAATCCAGGGACCGACCAACGGTGGCGGCAGCGCACTCCCGTCGGCATCGCGGGCACCTGGCCGATGGAGCGACCGGGCCCGCGCTGGCTCGACTGGAGCGCGCATCCCGCGACGGCGCGGCTCGCGTCGGCATTGGCGCGCGAGTGGCTGGAGCGATGATCGCCCTGCGGACGTGGCTGTGCTGCGTTCTGGGTGCGTCGTTGGCCGGCACGACGGCGGGGTTGACCCTAGGCTGGACCCTTTGGTGGATCGACATCGACGACGAGGTCTCGATCGCGAGGATCGCGTGGAGGGCTCAGGAGCTGGGCCTGCTGGTGGGAAGCCTGTTGGGAGCGTGCGCGATCGTTGGTCCCGCGCCCTGCGCGCGGGAGGATCGCCTGCCTGCGATCTTCGTTCGAGGAACACTGTCGGTCATCGCGATGGGCCTGGTGTCCGGAACCGCGATGTACCTTGGAAGCCGGGCGGGCCTCGACATCCTGGCGCCCGAAGTCCGCGCGCACACCGACCACCCCCACCGGGTGTCGGTGTGCCGCGCGATCGTGTGGGGCGCAGGTGCGGCAGCATGCGTCACGACGCTCTGGGCCTGCGCGTCGCTGGTCCGGGATCGTCGCCATCGGCCCATCGAGGCGTAGGCCACGTGAGAGCCCGAACGACGGAGCGCGCCCCCAGGCGGGTGCGGCTCGGCATCCTCACGACGCACCCAATCCAGTACCAGGTGCCGTGGTTTCGCGGGTTGGCAGCCTGCTCCGACATCGATCTGACTGTGTACTTCGCGATGATCCCCGACGCAGCCCAGCAGTCGGTTGGTTTCGAACGCCCGTTCACGTGGGACATTCCGCTGCTCGATGGCTATCCCTACCGAGTACTGACGAACACGGCGCGCCACCCTTCAGTGTCGAGCTTCTGGGGCTGCGACACGCCGGAGATTCGATCGATCGTTCGGCGCGGTCGCTTCGACGCGTTTTTGGTGAACGGTTGGGTCGCCAAGTGCTGCCTGCAGCTCCTGATGGCCTGTCAGCGGCATGGAGTGCCGTGCTTCGTGCGCGGCGAGTCGAACGTGCTGCGTCCCCGCGCTTGGTGGAAGCGCTTGTTCCACCGCGCGCTGCTCACGCGCTACGCCGGAGTGCTGAGCATCGGCGAGGCGAATCGGCAGTTCTACCTCGCCCGGGGCGTGCGCTCGGATCGGATCTTCGCGACCCCCTACTGCGTCGACAACCAGCGCTTCGCGGCCACCGCCGCGGGCCTCATGTCGGATCGACTCGCCCTGCGTGACGGTTGGGCTATCCCGCACGACGCCTGCGTGTTCCTGTACTGCGCCAAATTCATCGCGAAGAAGCGTCCGCACGACGTGTTGGCCGCGCTCGAAATCGTAGCTCGGAGTGGATCGCCGCCGGGCGCCCAACTTCTGATGGTGGGGTCCGGTGAGCTGCAGGCGGAGTGCCAGGCGTTCGCCAACCAACGGCGGTTGCCTGTCACCTTCGCCGGATTCCTCAACCAAAGCGAGATCTGCAAAGCGTACGTCGCGGCCGACTGCCTGGTCCTTCCCTCCGATCACGGGGAAACGTGGGGACTCGTGGTCAACGAAGCGATGGCCTGTGCCCGGCCGGCCATCGTCAGCGACCAGGTGGGTTGCCACCCGGACCTCGTCGTGCCCGACGTCACCGGAGACACCTACCCGATGGGCGACGTGGCTCACTTGGCGGAGCACATGCGACGGATGATCGCGGACCCGGAACGCCGCCGTAGAATGGGGGCCGCCGCGCGCGATCGCGTGGCCCGATACAGCTACGACGCGGTGATACGCGGGACGCTGGCAGCCCTGGGTCTTCGTGGGATTGCCCGATCGTGACTCAGCAGGCGTTCCTGATCATCGTAGGGCTCGCCGTGCTGGGGGCCTTTTCCAACTGGCGTCACGGCGTACTGCTGTTCCTGGTGGTCGGCATGATCCAGGATCCGTTCCGGAAGTCGATTCCCGGAACTCCGGGCTATCTGTCGCTCGTGACGGCTCCCGTCTGGGCCGTCGTGATGCTGCCGTTCCTCTCGCACTTCGGCACCCTCGCGCGGGAGTTCCGCGCCGGGTACCCGGGCATCGCGCATGCGATCAACCTGCTCGTCGTCTCGATGATCCCTGCGGCCTTCATTTCCGCGACCTACGGCTCGGGGACTTGGATGCTGACGCTTCTGGGAATCTTCCAGTACTCCTGCATTCTGTTTGGGCTCCTCATCGGCTTCTACTTTCCGCGCCGGCCAGACGAGATCCTGCGGGTCCTGGCCTTCTACTGCACGGGAACCGCGGTCGCCCTGATCGGAACCCACCTGGAAACGCAGCAGCTCTTCCCGTCATGGCCGGCGATCGGCTCCGCGAGCCTCGGGTTCGAGTGGCTTCGCGACGTGCCCGACGTCCGCATCAGTTTGATCTCTGGGTTCTATCGAAGCCCTGACATCATGGGCTGGCATGCAGCCAGCGCGGCCATGCTCGCCATGATTCTCGCGTTACGGTCGCGCGGAATGGGCAGGGCGATGTGGATCGCCATCGTCTGTTGGGCAGCGTTCACCACGATCCTCAGCGGGAGGAGGAAGATGGTCATGATGCTTCCCGTGTTCCTGATCACGACGGTGTGGCTGCACCTGCGCCGTCGCCAGGGTGGCTCGAACACCCTCCCAATCGTCGGTCTCGTCGTCGCCGGCATCGTGATGATTTACATCCAGGTCAGCCCCGATGCGTCCTACATGGCCTACTACACGTATGAGCCGATGGACCTGTTCAATCAACTGAATGAGCACGGACTCGAAGCGGTGCTCACGACGATCGATCAGCACGGCGTCTTCGGCGCTGGTTTGGGAGTGGCGGCGACTGGAGCGCACCACCTGTCCGTTGACCGTCCCCGCGTGTGGCAGGAGAGCGGCCTCGGCAAGGTCGTGGTCGAGCTCGGGTTGCCGGGACTCGTGTGCTTCTTCTACTTCGGTTGCAGCCTCCTATGGGCCGGGTGGACCCAGGTCAGCCACCGGCGAAGCGCAACCGCGGACCTCTCCATCGCGAACGGGTTGTTTGCGTTTCTGATCGCCAACGTAGGTAGCTTTCTCGTGTCCGGACAGCACTTCGGCGATCCGTTCATTCTGTGCTGGTTCTCGTTCTTGATCGGCCTGCTCCTGTCCGTGGCACGAGTGCCGCACTCGCTGCCGGCTCGGCATCACGACCCGATTCCGCGGTCGGGCGTTGGGATTACCGCGCGGCACGCCCCGACGCGCGGGCAGGCATGATCGCACCGCCGTGCGTCGTGCTCATCGAGACCGCATCCAGTGCGATCGGCAGCATGCCAAGCTATGCCGAGCTCGTGGCGCATGCGCTCCGGGCGCAGTCCGTGCTTCCGCTCCACGTGCAACGCGTCAACCTGGCACCAACCGAGGGCCGGCTCGGACCTTTCCCGGGGGCGCTTCGGACCGCCGCGGTGTTTGCGGCGCTATCCGTCCGCGCTCGCGCGCTGGGCCAGAAACGACAGGCGACGCTGTTCCACGTGATGGACGGAAGCCAGGCGCACATCGTCCCGTGGCTCCACAGTCGGCGGGTGATCACCACCGTCCACGATCTCATCCCGCGGCTGCAATGCGCCGGGTGCTTTCGCACGCCGCGGCCCGGTCGGCCGGCGCGCTGGTTGATCCGGCGCAACCTGCGCGGCGTCGCTCGCTCGTCGCGAATCCTCGCGGTCAGCGACAACACCGCCGCTGACCTGGTCCGGTGGGGGCGGATCGCGCGGACGGCCATCGACGTCGTTGCCCCGCCCCTACCCGTGCCGATGGCAGCGGAGGCACTGCGCAACGCTGGCGAGCCGTGGCACCACCGCCGCATGAGACACGCGCCGTTCGTGCTTCATGTCGGAAACAATGCGTTCTACAAGAACCGGGTCGGTGTCCTCCGCGTGTTCTCGCACCTCGGCTCAGTCCACGGCGTGCGCTTGTGTATGGCAGGTCCCCGACCAACCGCGAGCATCCTGAGAATCGCGAACTCGCTGGGAGTCGCGAATCGCGTGGACTTCGTGATCGATCCTGAATGCCCGGCACTCGCCGACCTCTACCGTCGAGCCTGCCTGCTGCTGTTTCCGAGCGTGTACGAAGGGTATGGCTGGCCGCCGCTCGAGGCGATGGCATTCGGCTGCCCCGTGGTCTGCTCGTCGTCGGGCTCCCTGCCGGAGGTGGTCGGGGACGGGGCGTCGCTCGCCCCGTTCGACGACGAAGCGGCACTCGCTTCGCGGTGTCGCGAGGTGCTCGACAACGAGGCGCTGGCCGGCGCACTCGTCGCGCGCGGCCGAGCTCGGGTTGCACGTCTCACGGTCGAGGGGTTTGGCGAGCGACTCGCGCGCATCTATGAGGAGTTGCTGTGCGGGGCGTGAGCCGACGACCATGAGGGTCCTCGTCAACGGCCTCTCGATCGGGTCCCATAGCGGACGCCACGTGCTGTACGGACACCTCCGCCAACTCGCCCAGTCGTCGGCCGGCGAGATCGAGCTCGTCGTGCTCAAGCAACTGCTTGAACCGATTCCGGTCGAGCTCCAGCGACAAGACATCGTGTGGCACGACGCTCCCGCGTTTGCGAGCCACCCGGCGGTACGAACGGCGTGGGAGACGATCGCGCTACCGCGCTTGCTGCGGCGCCTCGGAATCGATCGATACTTCACGCCCAATGGAACGACGCTGGCTCGATGCCACATCCCGCAGGTCTCCCTGGCGCAGAATCCCTGGCCGCTCGTGCGTGAGTTGCATGGCTCCATGCTGGAGCACCTCCACGCGGGCGTATTGAGACACGCATACCGGGCTGCCTACCGTGACGCCGAGACCATGGCGTACAACTCAGCGCACATGCGGTCCCTTTACCGCCAGAACGCCCGACGCGACCCCGACCGAGCGGCGTCGGTCATCGCCCACCAAGGCATCGACGATGAAACGCACGCCGCGGCGCAAACCGCACGCGACGCGACGCCGAAGCAGCCAGACCGCGTGCTCTCGGTGTCGGCAATGGCGTCCTGGAAGGGAGCCGAGACGCTGGTCGCTTCGGCGGATCGGTTGCGTACGATGGGCGTGCGGGCACGCGTGCGCCTCGTCGGCCCGTGGCCCAATGCGACGTACGAGCGTTTGATCCGCTCCGAGATCGCCGCGCGCAAGCTGGGGGACATGGTCGAGATCACGGGCGCCGTGTCGCGCGCGCAACTGCACCGCGAATACGCCGAGGCGAAGGTGTTCTGCCTCATGAGTCGGTGCGAGTCGTTCGGGATCCCGGCCATCGAGGCTCAAGCGTTCGGAACGCCGGTCATCGGCACGAGCGAGACGGCGATGGCCGAGATCGGCGGCGCCGGCGGGCGATACGGTCCCGCGGGTGATGCCGAATGGACCGCCGTCCAAATCGCAGGTGTACTGACCGATGAAGACCGTTGGCGCGCCCTGTCGACGGCGGCTGTCGCCAACGCGGCGCGTTTCCGGTGGGACATCTGCTCGCGCCCATTGCTCGCAGCGCTGCGTGGTGCCGTGTGACTGCGACCGCCGAGCCGTCCGACACGTATCGTCTCCCGACATACCTGCGCGGATTTGGACGCATCACGACGTCGGATCGCTTCCTCCCGGTCGTCGATGGACTGCGCTTTGTCGCGATCATGATGGTAGTGCTGTACCACCTGAACGACCATTTGGTTCGGACCGTCGGCGGGTCGCGCGAGTCCCTGATGTTCCAGGTGTTGAACGTTGGCAACGGGGGCGTCCAACTGTTCTTCGTCCTCAGCGGTTTCATCTTGGGCCTGCCGTTCATCGAGGCCGGCCTCGGTCGCCGTCCGCCGGTGCGCCTCAAGCCGTACCTGCTTCGGCGTGTCACGCGCCTCGAACCGCCCTACGCCGTCAACCTGCTGATCGCATTCGGCCTGCTGGTGATGGTCAAAGGCGCCTCGGCGGCCGAGCTGTTTCCGCACCTCGCTGCGAGCCTGGTATACGCCCACAATCAGGTCTACGGCCAGATCAGCGCCGTGAACGGCGTTGCTTGGTCCTTGGAGATCGAAGTGCAGTTCTACCTTCTCGCCCCGGCCCTGGCCGCGGTGTTCCTGCGCGGTCCTCGCGTCCGTCGGCGTCTCGTTCTAGCGACGGCGATCGCGGGCATCATCACGGCAAAGGTCTGCGCCACCACTCCGGTCGACCCGCGAATCTGGCTCTCGTTTCTGTACTGGGCGGATCTGTTCCTAATCGGGTTCCTGGTCGCCGACGTGTACGCCCGCGACTGGGACTCCGCACCGCGCCCGTCGCGCCTTTGGGACGCAATCTCGCTGTTCACGTGGCCCGCCATAATCGCCTGCCAATGGGACCTTCGGACCTATCACCTGATAGGGCCACTGGCGGGATTGGCATACGCTGGCGCGTTCCGCGGCCGCAGCTTCGGCTGGTTGTTCACGCGGCCCGTCGTCGTCGTTGTCGGGGGAATGTGCTACTCGGTTTATCTGTACCACTTCTACGTCATCTCACTGATCGGTCGCCACGTTGCGAAGATCACCGACGGGCTGTCCTATCACTCCACCCTTTGCTGGTACGTTGTCGTCGTCGTGCCCGCAACCTTGATCCTGTGCGCAGCGCCCTATCGCATGTTCGAGCGACCGTTCATGCGATGGACACCCTGGAAACCACCGCGCCGCGAATGATCACTACCGGTTCCGACACAACTCCACCATGCAGCCCATCGGGCGAGGGCGAACCAACTGTCGACGGGTGCTCATCGAGTAGTGACCCGGCGCCTGGAGTTGAACGCGGCCCATGCGACGCGGGTGGTCCTTCCATGGCTGCTTGGAACGGAATCAGGTCACTGGTCGAATCGCACGGGTCAAACCACGGCGATGTCGCGCGTCCCGACGTTGGGGCTGGCCGTTCGAGCGTTGCCCCCAAGGCACACGCCGAGCGGCCACGCCGCAAACAATGCCGTAGCGGGGTCGCTGCTGAACGTGCCGTGGGCGATGAAATAGACGGCCAGCCAAGCCAGGGACATGCCCGCAAACGCGAGGGCGTCGTCCCGCGTCGAGCCCCATGAGGTCAGCCCGACTCGGGACCAGACCACCGCCAGTCCCAACATGACCAGCAGGCCCGGGACCCCGGACTCGGCGGCACTGCGGCTCAGTGCGTCCTCCTGCCAGACCCGCGAGTCGTGCGGCGCGACGTGGGCGCGGCCCTGCGTGGCCCCCCCCAGGCCATATCCCCACCACCCGGCTTGCTGCAAAGTCAACGCGACGCCATCGACGGAACGTAGCACGCGTTCTCGCGAGTCACCGGCGATTGTCGTCATGTAGGTAAGATATGGACTAGGCCACTTGTACGACACAGCAGCCAACGTTAGCCCCCCAACCGCCGCCATGATGGCGGTCATTCGACCGGTTTGCCGCCATCCAGCGCGCAGAGCCGTTGGTCCTAGCCAGACCGCCAGGAACAGGAGAGGGGCCACCATCATTTTGCGTCTGCCGCAAAGCACCAGGCAGGCCGCCAGCGGAACTAGCAGGCTCGCCCAGCGTCTCGATCTCGAAGTCCCGCCGTAGACGAGCAAGACGCTCAGAAACATCGCCGCCTGAGCGGCGTGCTGACCCTGAAGGTCGGGGCTGCGGTAGAACCCCGAGATGAGGCTGATTGCTCCACCCTCGTGGTAACGGACCCAGTCGAAATCGATCCCAGAAAGGCCGCGGAGATCCAACCGGCCGAACTCCAGAAACACGCCGATCAGCAGTAGCCCGTGAACCGCGAGATAGACGATCATCACCCGTCTGATCGCGCTCTCGCTACCGGCGTGCAAATAGCCCAGGACGATCCCCGCTAGTGGTGCCGCGTACGACGTGATGCCCAACGCCAGCAACGCAAGGCCACCCTCCGGTCGCCGAATCGCCGCGACGGCGGACGGGATCAGGCCGAGGCACAGGCAGCCGCTTGCCACAATCGGGCAGCGATGTTTCCGCCATACTGGCGCCAGGATCTTGCGTTCCCGGAACCCCGCGACCGCGAAGATCAGGCCCCACAGCAGCGACACGCCGAGCGTGACCGCAATCGGCGCGTGGGGCGCGAGCTTTCTCGCGGGATCGCGTAGGCCTTCCAGCACGACACACACGAGAACGGCTTGGGGCCAGCCGGTGAAGGTCTCTGGCTCCATCGTGCACCGCGCGATGCAGGAGAGCCGGGCCATCCTGACCGCGGAGGCCTCGTCCGACATGCGCTTCCGTGAGCAGCGCTCCGTCGTGATCAACCGCATCGGCCCCGTCCTCTGCGCCCCGCTGGTGTCCCACCTGCGCGTGCGGGGGGCCATCTACCTGGCCAAGAAATTCGGGGCGCCGCGCTTCAACGAGGACGACCTGGACC